>Ga0247722_10000080_pt1 | contig 58582 bp, 48 predicted proteins | sample MSEWelMarce3H_FC_FD_189094 | JGI IMG/M metagenome (GOLD analysis project Ga0247722, IMG submission 189094) | Subsurface sediment microbial communities from gas well in West Virginia, United States - MSEEL Well Study Marcellus 3H_FC | ecosystem: Environmental > Terrestrial > Deep subsurface >...
CCCATAACACCTCTGCCCCCGCCCCCGCCCTTGCCACCACTTCTTATTATGAATCCGAACCAGATACTCCATCCATACGAATAGAAGAAATAGTTAACATTCGAACAAAAGAACAACTGGACGATTGTATAGTGCGATTTCTGGATTCCATTGAATTAACAGATTACAACTTTCGTGACGCATATGAATATACTATGGCTCTTCCAAAAAGTTATTACGGAGAAGGTTCATTTCAGAAATGGATACGTGTTGGGTGGGCTCTCCGTAATATAAGTAATAGACTATTTATTGTATGGTTGGCTTTTAGTGCGAAATCCCCCCAGTTTAATATAGCACTCGATGTAAATTCATTATATGATAAATGGTCTTCTTTTGATAAAAAAGATCAACTTGGGCTTACCCTTCGATCCATAATGTATTGGGCAAAGAACGACAATCCGGAGGAATATAAACAAATTAGTAGTAATAGTATTAATACGTTTATAAATAAAACACTTGAATACGCAGTAGCAACTACTAACGATGACGACAATAAGATACTCGGGTTTACAGATTACGATTTGGCTAACGTTTTAAGTCTTCTTCATAAGGGTGAATATGTTTGTACAAGTATAAAAAACAATACATGGTTCCGATTTAACGGCAATTCGTGGGAGGAGATCGATTCAGGAACATCGCTTCGTGCCTCTATATCGAGAGAATTACGGGGTTTATATATTAAAAAAGCCGGTGAATTGTCGCGATTTAAGTTAACTCTCCCGGAAGGTGATCCTATGAAAAAAAAAGTTGATCGTAAAATACATATTATTGGAACAATTACTGAAAAGTTTGGTAAAACTAATGATAAAAACAATATTATGCGCGAGGCTCGAGAGTTGTTTTACGACCACAACTTTTTAGAAAAAGTCGATTCAAACCCATACCTCATTTGTTTTAAAAATTGTGTTGTGGATTTTAAAGAAAAACGAGCAAGAAAAGGAACCCCGGAGGACTATTTGTCAAAATGTACGAATATCGAATACCGTGAATTAAACCAATCTCGCGATAAAACGATTATTGATGAAATAGAGGATTTTATGCATAAACTTTTTCCAAACGAAGGACTATATACTTATATGTGGCATCACTTGGCTTCAACACTACTCGGAACAAACGTAAACCAAACGTTTAATATGTATATTGGTACAGGACAAAACGGCAAATCGGTGTTAGTAAATTTAATGGAGCAAGTATTAGGACAATATAAAGGCGATGTTCCTCTTACACTTATTACACAACAACGAACAAAAATAGGCGGTGTATCACCGGAAATTATTCAACTAAAAGGCATTCGTTACGCGGTGATGCAAGAGCCGTCCAAAGGCGACCGTATTAACGAGGGTATTATGAAACAACTTACCGGCGGAGACGGTGTTACCGGTCGAGCACCTTTTATGATTCAAGCACAAACGTTTACCCCACAATTTAATTTGGTGGTATGTTCAAACGAGTTTATGGAAATTAAATCGATGGATCACGGCACGTGGAGACGTATTCGTGTGGTCGATTTTAAATCACTTTTCACAGAAAATCCACGTAATGACGACCGGGAAAAACCGTATCAATTTAAACTCGATAAAAATATTAAAGAGAAATTCAATCGATGGAAGGTAGTTTTCGCAGCAATGTTGGTTGAAATAGCCTATAGAACTGATGGTAAGGTGGATGATTGTGCGGAAGTAACATCTTCAACATTAACTTATCAACACGGGCAAGATGTTACCAGTAATTATTTATCTGAAAGAATTGAAAGACATCCAGTAGGATGTATTACAAAAGGACAATTAAGTGCGGATTACAAAGAATGGTTTTCTATAAATCAAGGCAGTGGTAAAATAAACGGTATTAAAGATTTAACGGTAGCGATGGATAAAAACTTTAGTAAAAACGTAGGGGGTGTTTGGAAGGGAGTTCGGTTTATACCTATCATTAATACCCAATTAGACGCAGATGATAGCGACGAAGAAACTGCTTGTGATGTTAATTTACAAGAGTTGTAAAACTCCATACCGACCCAGCCCCAGCACCAGTCCCCGCCCCATTTAATAATGTAAATTATTCCCACGTCCGTCTATTCCTTTGTAATATATTTGACCACTGATTAATGACCATATATATTTTATAATCTCCAATATCGTTAATTCAATCCATAAAAAAATAAAAGGAAAAACACCCAATAGAATTATATACACAATCTTTAAATATATCCCCATCGTATTTTTTTTCGAAATAAATAAAATGACCGCTACACCAGTAAACAAAATATAATATATTATTAATAATCCTCCATTTAAATTAATTAAGAAATTCCAACTTGTGCCTATATAATTAAATAACTGGTCATCTGTGCTGTACTTCTGTTTGATTTCAGTTATGTTTTCTTCTAATGTGGTATTCTGGTCTTTTATTCGATTGTATAATTCGTCGTAATCTGTCATTATATATATTACATATAATATACATAATGTAATACAAATTAACCCTTTGTCGTTTCTGGACTTTTTAAATTTTTCATTTTTTCTTATATTGTAATAAAAACGAAACCATAACTGGTAGTAACCATATACACAACGTTACAAAACACGACTCCCCCTTACCGACAAATCCGTCGATATAATCGACAAAGAGTTAACTAGTGTATGAATTATCTATATAGAATATTTATCAAGAGAAGTCATATGTAAATAATACTAGTAGATTGAATAATTATCAAATTCATTTGGTGTATAAATTTTCGTATTTATTGTTTGATTAACAACCCTATATACAGGTTCATCCATCGACATTGATTTAAACCCCTCTACACATAATTGAGCACTAATATCCCACACTGTCCCAGTTGAACAACACGAACTTCCCGCACAATTACCCATATTTAAATTGGCTAATAAATCCGAGTTACCAGTGGAAGATCCAGCTATATTTGACTCTAGTGCTTTATTAATTTGTGTCGCGGTTAATGTAACTGGGGGTGGTTTATTTATTTTATCAAAATCCATAGGATCGCGATTCACGATAACCAAATAAATATTAAAACAGTAAATAAAAATTACAGTAAACGTAATAATTAATATCAATGTAAATACAATATTTGGTATAGGTATGATCTTGCTTATTAAGTAAATTACTATGTAAACTGCTAAACCTATAATTATTGCTATTAGCATTTTTTGATATTGTGCGTTTCTTTCAATATAATTCGTATTTAACTGAATCATACGTTCTTTAGAAGTAAGAACGTCGTTTACACTCTGTTTCTTTTTGTTTAAACGGTCAGTCTCATCTTTTATAATGTCAGTAAACTTATTATAACTACTATCTTCTATTACAACCATAATATAATATGATATAGTATTTATTTTCTTATGAATTTATTTTGCTACTTTAGGTCTGAGTTTTTTAACGAAATACCTCTAAATTTTTAAATCAACACTATAATAACAAGTAATATTATATAAATGGATAAAGAAACCAATCCACTAAATCAATATGTAGTTTCATACAACGAAAACGATTTTTACTGTAATTCACTCGGAATAACTGTATTTAAGGACATATTAGATGTTTCCTATTCGTCGTCATACTGTAAATATAATCCACCAAGTAATCATAATATTTGTACAAGTAGTACGAATGAAAATGACATAGCTAAATGTAATGTATTAAAAGAAATATGTAAAAATCAAACAAATTACGACATCTTAAAAGAAATACAAACTTCTCATTCAGTTTCGACCAGTCGTTTTCAAGATATGAATTCGTTTTACAATACAGAAGTATTAAAAAGTGTTAATTTAGGAATTGGTATTATGTTATTGTCGTTTATTATATATCGAGAAATCTAAAGAGACAATATTCTATATTTATAAACCGCATTATATATAAATATGGAATTATCCGATTATAAAAGTGACAAAGAACGCGATTACCCCAGTTATAAAGACGCATATAAGACATATCAAGATATTGTAAAAGAACCCAAAAATAGTTTATTAACTAATTTAATTAGTTTTGATATTGATATAGACAAATTCACCAGTTTTATCGAAAAATATAAATTCAATCCCGAGATTGAAGGAATGACAACCGATGAGGTAAAAGTAAAATATGATAATATTATTCAAACACGACGGGAGTTAGAACAAAAATTATACGAATTGTATAATAATGACTACGATTCGTTGTATAGTGTAAAGTCATTGGTTGATTCTTCTGTTATTACTGGGATTCTATGGACGGTTTTAGCCACAACTATGATATATTATATTATAGTTAAATTATAGTATATGGATTCGAATATAAATATAAATATTGTATAATATATTAAATATGGATTATTCACAATTTAATATAGATTCTTTTCAAATATTGGATGGATATGTTGAAAGATTTACAAATTCAATGGATCCTTATGTCAATTTTAGAGAAGAACAGACGGAAGATCAAAATAAAAGCAATGGTATTGCGGAAGGTTTTGAAACCGAGGTTAATATTTACAATAACGTAAAAGCATCCATGTCATCCCCCGCAAGTATGAATAACTATGATGTAATAGATGACAGTGGTAATTTATTATATAAGAAAAATCTCAATTTTAAAGAAACCATTCCTAAATTGAAAGACGCAGTGTTAGAAGACTCAGTAAATATTATGAATTATAATAATAATGTATATGCGATTTCTGGTATTGCGATTGCGTTTTTAATATTAGGAGTTATTATTTCTTTGAAATAGGGGGATGATATGACTTAATTTTCTTCGTTTACTGTCAGGGGATTCACTTTTTGATGAATTATCCATTAGTGAAATACCATTTAGTGATTCGTTTGATCTTGGTGATTTATTTGATCTCTCTCTTTTAAGTGTCTTACGTTTACTATTTAGTAATTTGACATCTTTAACTGTTTTACTTTTTGGTGAAATATCCATACGTATGGGGTTTATTGTTTCTACTGGCGATTCGTAATTAATTGTTTTTGCTTTGTTTTCGATAAACATGTTTTTTATATAATGTTTTAATTCATCATCATACAATACATTGCCAGTTAAGTAAAAATAATGTAATAATAAACCATATACTTCAACAAAATATTTTTCTCGAGTTTTACCTAAGAATAATTTTACTTGATATTCTAGTTCTTCGTATAAATTATATTCTTTCCCTATTTTGTCATAATAAAACGCCTTATCTGGAAATTCTAAATACTCTTTATTGTCAAGGTTTTCAATGTCTTCAACACCGTATATTTTCAAAAATTTATTGGGGGTATTTTTTAACATCATATCACGTAATCTTTTAACTATACGATTAGTTATACGTTTCGTATTTTTAACAATTGTATTTATCTTCATTGTAAATGATGTTTTTGATGTAATAATTTTTGGATCTTTAATTTTTATTGCTTTATTTTTTGTTCGTTCATCTAAATCAAGTTCATAGTTGACGTTGTCTTGATAAGATAAACCACCTCCCAATTGTGTTGAATTATCCAGTAGTTGGGGTCTTTGTATTAATTCAGATAAACTTGTTTTATTATATTTAAAATTACCAATGGATGGGTTTACACTACCAATCCATAGAGTAGAATTATTTGTATACAAAAAGTTACTTCTATAAATTACAACACGTGAATTATATAGTTTAATAAATTGAATAATAGTAAAGTTATTTTTTATTATACTTGTGTATTGGTCAATTTCCATTATAGTCGTCATAATTTTCGTAGCATCAGTTTCAGTCTCGTCGTAGTCTTTCAATTGTGTTTTGTTTAATTTATCGTTTATTTTCGTAAGATCATCTATAAACTTTGTATAAACCCTAACGTCTACATCAAACGGAGTATCAATACCGGAAACATAAAGTTTGAGATTTTTAGTGCGGAGTTGTATTAAAGAATTTATAAATTGTAAATTGTCATTGTAAATTAATTCTTTTGCTTTTATAAACCGTTCTTTTGCTTTTTTAATAGTATTACCAGTCGGTTCAAAATTATGAATTGTTTGTAATTTTATTCGTACCTTTCCTTTTTCTTTTTTGCTTTCTGTTCCAGGTGTTAATATACAGTTTAATTGTAATATCATACATAAAAAGAAAACGACATGATCATTCGTAACCATAGAATACGATTCACTTTTATTTAACTCTGACCATATAAGCATAATTAATACTTGTAATACATCCCCCAATTCTTTAGTTATAAAAAATGCTTTTTTAACATCATCCGAAATATTTGACTGTTTTATATATGTATTTTTTATAGCATTTCCAGGAAACCAACCGATAGGCGTAGGGTTACCGTTTTTTTTATTGGTATTTACTATTATCGTTTTACCATCACTATAAGTTGGATTTGTATTATTACTAATTTTTGTATTACCAATATTAATAGTAAATTTATATCCTGTTTTTGTATATGTTGAATTAAGCGAAACACTTTCACTACCAATATATTTAAACCCAAAAAAATTAAAAAAATCCTTAGTTAACTTAAGTTCTACATTTTCTGTAGGAAATCGAATATCTTTATTTGTATCAATATTAGAGCGACCTGCCGGGTCTATAACTTCATTCGCAATGTTTCCAACATATTGAATTTGTCCATTGGCGTTGAGTTCTATAAAATCTTCCGGGCTTAACCCAGTTTCTTTAAATATAATACGATTATTTAACATTGTTCCTAATTTACTACCTTTTGACAATCTTGTCCACGTCTCTTTTTTCGTTATTGTTTCAAATTTTTCTCTAAATTTATCTTTCCAATTATCCAAAGAAACCTGTTTTGTATCTGTTGTCGTATAAATTAATGATAAAGGTGTATTCATACCAACATAATCGGCGACAGAAGGTTTTATTTTCGCGTCTTTTTGTATATCCACGCATCTCAATTTTTGTTGAAACACGGTAAATTTAGTATCATCCGGGTTAGTCGATATATCTGTCATAGCATCGGAAATTACATCATTTATAGGCATATAAAATTTTGAAGTTTCTATTTTAGTTCTAGTTCCGTTACTGTCTAGAGGATGGGTTATTACTATATGTCCTGTTTGTTTTTGACTTCCAGGTTCAAATGTCACATTAATACTATTACTCATAAGATTATATATACATATGGATAAAATTTATAACTTGCGGATTTCAGGATAAACCATTTTACCGATTATATTGATGGAGTTGTTAGTAAACAAATTCTGTCTTTTTATTTCAGTATAATTTAATTTTTGTAGTTTGTAATATTGTCTATATAATTAATAGAGTATATGGTTTCGTTTTTTTCGTTTTTAGTACTATATAAGAAAAAATAAACAACCCTATATACAAAAAGTTAAATGTACGTTTGAAGTCAATATTCAAAAGTTAACATTCAAACGTTAATATTCAAACGTCAATATTCAAAAGTCAACATTCAAACGTCAACATTCAAAAGTCAACATTCAAAAGTTAATATTATTTTATATATAAAAAAGAAAGGGGCGTCCGGGGAAACCGTAGGTTTCCTGGATTTCCTGGATTTCCTGGAAAATTGATTAAATACTATATATAGATATATAGACATATTTAATATACTACATTTGTAAAATGGCATCAACCAATAAAATTATTAGTATTTACAAGTCACGGACAACTATTATACAATTGTTAAACAAACAAGGATATGATACGGAAGATTATGACAACTTTAATATTAATGAGATCGACGCAATGACGGCAACTGGTCAGCTAGACATGTTTGTGTCAAATAAGACGTCATTGGCTAAGGTATATATAAAATATTATTTAGATTCCAAACAATTACGTGCTCCGGTATTAGACGATATTATAGAGGATTTGTTCACATCTTCGAATGGAGACCGTGTTGGAGATTCTATTAGCAGTGGACGGGAGGGTTTAGAAACCGCACTTTCTAAAAAAGACACTCTCGTTATTATTGTTGAAAATGAGCCGAATGAATCCATAACCGCAAAAGTGGAATATTTATATGAAAGAGACGGTATTTTCGTTGTCATCTTTAATATTCGGCGTCTTCAATTTAATATATTAAATCATCGTCTCGTTCCCCCTATTCATATTTTAAGACCGACCGAAAAAGAGGCTTTTATGACAAAATATAATATAAATAGTATAAATAAAATTCCTGAGATTAGCAGATTTGACGCACAAGCACAGGCCGTGTTTTTACGACCGGGGGAGGTTTGCCGGTTTGAACGAGAAAGTATTTCCGCGTTAAAATACGATTATTACAGGGTATGTGTATAACTCGGTCAGTGAATAAAACTATGTAATAGGTCGTCAAGTTCAGGAAGATTAACAAGAAAAATATTTCCAATATCAAAAAAATAAAATGACAATTAATATATATATAATGTCGTTAACACTCGAGTATATAGTGAGTATTAAGAATAAAAAAGTCCCCCTTTTTTATTCCGTTTCTTTAATAATTGGTATTTCCATTTTACTATCTTTCATTTCAAAAATTGTTGAAATGAAAGCACCCTTCCATAAAAAATATTGTGAAGAAGAAACACTCTGTCCTACCTTTTCTATCCTCTTTGTGCGTTTTTTACATTATATAACATCCCTATTCTTTACATTTTACTATTTTATCTTTAATGAAATATATGATATATATTTTTTATGTCTCTACGTTGTTCTAATCCTACACTGGCTTTTCGCGAATGATTGTATTCTTTCAAATTGGGAAATGTCGTTTTACAGTCAAAATAGTAATTTAGGTGAGACGGGACTATTACATCCACATTTACGCGTATTTGTCGGTGATTCGACCGATTATATTATTTTCTTTCAAATTATTGTAATGACGATTGGGTTTATACTGGTTTTGAATCGATGTAAAACACCGTATTATGTAATACTATTTGGGGCAACAGTAATAATATTACAAATGTATATGGTATTAAAAGACCGAATACAGATAATGGGTAATTGGGGAGGAAACACCAATAAAATCAAAGAAGTCAACTCGGTACAGTAAATACTCTCTTTCAGGTTTATTATATATCAATAATTTATATATATATATATATACATACATATGATAAAACACCCGTACATAATTTTATTAATAATAACGGTTGTTTTTACTATATTATCTTTTTTCTTTGAAATCCAAAGAAAAAAGACGAACCGATTGAATAAGATGGAAAAATTAACGATGGTAAAGAGGATGGGATTGTTTGTTACTCGTTATTTACATTATTTATTTTTGTTATATTTTGCGTTATTTTTATTGATTTTCAAAGAAAAGGGTCGAGATGCGGTGATATACATTATATTGGCGATTGTATTATCTTATTCTTGGATTTTCTTTGATTGTTGTATTCTTTCCTATCACGAATTGCGGTTTTATGGGGTTGACTATAATGAATATCAGACGAATTTTCATCCTTGTTTATATGCCGTCTTTGAAAATTACCAGGCTGTGCCACTTTACTTGTCTGGGGGGATAATGTTTTTTACATTTTTTTATCTGTTATTACAAAACCAAACAATACCGGCATCTTACCGAGTGATTATGGGGGGTATTTTTATGGGACTATTTATATATAACATAATAACTACGCGTTATTATGATACGAAATTGAGGTATCCGACTGATAAAGAACATATACTATATAGGTATTTTAGTTGATTTTTTATTTTACATTGGTGGTTAATTATCCATTAATTTTTTAACAATAAGACCCCCAACTGTTTTTAAACCGCCTATTATAGAGGTTGATTCATCTCCTTCACCCCCTACTTTATTTTGATTTCCATTTAAATTACTACCACCTTCATTCATATTTTTTGCTGGATTCGTAAAACCACCACCACCACCACCACTAGTAACATTACGTGGTTTTATATCCATATTGCCACCATTCCAGGTATCTTCATTATTATTACCCCCACCCATTTGTCCAAGATGAATGATAGGTGTAACATTAATATTACCATATCCACCGCCAATTCCACCCCCAATTCCACCCATCATTTTATCTTGTCCATATGGAAAAGATGTTTGTTCTCCACCACCCGCGCCGTTTCCTCCCCACCCACCAAAGAAACCAGCTGGTATTTTAGTGGTATGGGTTTGATTACCCCCTCCCTTCATTACAACAAAAGGATATAAATCCATTTTTGCTTCTTCAATTGTTAATATCTTCATATCTTCTTTAATGGTAGGATCATCTTTATTTACTATAGTAATATATTTTGGTGTTATATTTTCGACTTTATAAACCTTATTTGGATTTACTTCATTACGATAATGTACTAAATCACCTAAATTATATAAACCTGGTTCACTTGGTATATTTTCCGTATATGGTGAAAACGTCGAATTTTCTTTAGAATAATCAGGCGAGTTATCCGGATAAGGTGGGGAATACCCACTTGTTTGTGATACTGGTTGGTTTGTTAAATCTTCATAATCGAATGGGTTAAATTGTGGAGACGCGGGAGGGGTGGCAGATTGTGGAATTGCTGTATTTGGTCGAGAATTAAAAATCGGTTTATCAAAGAAACTGTCCATATCTGAATCTGGTAACTCTATGTTCGTCACTTCGGAAGGTTGATACGGATTAAATGGTTTTGCTTCTGTGGTTGGATTTCGCAATCTTTCCGCAATATATTTTGAATATTCTTTAAATTTTATAGTATTTGGCTTGGGTTCGCTTCCTTTTGTTTCCCATTCTCCTCCCCCAAATGTTAAATTATCAAATTGTTTAATATTATCATCTGTAATGAGTCGAAGTTGAACCCCCATCGTCGCCATTTCATGTATAAATAATTTAAACGCATACGGAACAGCAACAATACTAAAATTCCTGCCAAAACGTGAAACGGTTTCTAGATGCATTTGATTTTCCAAATCAATTGTAAACTTTAATGGACCATCCACCGCGGGACTCAAAAAGTGATTTTTAGCAGAATTATATATAGCAATCAATCCGCTCTGGTTACAAACTGCCATATAGTATTTATCACCCTTCTCCATCATCGCATCTTTTAAAAACGCAGACATACCATGTGAAAGTATCGAATCTTTTTCCATCTCACCCACTCGGAGTCCACCATCATTCGCTCGTCCGCTTACTGGCTGTCTCGTCAAGTTTGAACGCGGTCCAGAAGCACGATAATTGATTTTATCTTTTACCATATGTTTAAGTCTCATATAATACGTCGGACCAATAAATATTTCGCTTTCGATTTGTTCTCCTGTCATTCCATTATACATTATTTCATTACCACTCGAATGAAACCCGGCCTTTAAGAGGTCTTCTGTCATTGTTCGCGAACCGTCCATTGTTGCCCGTGAAAGTTGTTCGCCGTAAAAATGGACTTTTGTTCCGCGCTGATTAAAAGCGGTACAATCGCCAAACCCACCATACATAATACACGCCTTCCCCGTAATAGATGATATAAGTTGACCGATTGTCATACGTGAAGGTAATGCGTGTGGGTTAATAATCATATCTGGACGTGTACCGTTAATCGTAAATGGCATATCGGATTCAGGAATAACCATACCGATGGTTCCTTTCTGTCCAACAGTAGAGGCGAATTTGTCACCGAGGGTAGGAATTCTCTGTTCACAAACACGAACTTTTGCGATTCTCTCTCCCGTTTCTCCCTCGGTAATAAATGTTTTATCGACGACTCCAATTTGCCCTTTTTTCGGTTTCTTTGAATTATCGATACGTTTCCCGTCTCCTAATCCACTATTGGAGGTTAATCCAATTAAAATTGTTTTATCATCTATATAAGTTCCTTCACGAACAATACCGGTCGAATCCAATTTACTATAATCATATCCGGCTTTTGTTCCTGTGACGGATTCATCCCGTTCAATATCTGAAAACTTTTTATCAACTACACTATCTCCTTCTTTGGATTTTTCTTCGTGTGTTTCATATGTTGAATAATATGTTGTTTGAAATAGTCCGCGTTTAATCGACGCTTCATTAATCAATATCGCATCTTCTACATTATAACCGGTGTAACACATAATCGCAACTATCGCGTTTACTCCATACGGATTCTCCTCATTATTAATATGTTTTAAATATTGACTTTTAATGAGAGGTCGTTGTCCGTAATTTAATACAACTGCCGTTTTATCCATTCGAACTTGATAATTTGTATGATACATTGAACACGCCTGTTTGCTCTGTCCAGATGAAAAAAGATCTCTTGGTAGCGGATTGTTTTCAGGAAAAGCGGTTTGATTACACATAACTCCCAATAATAGTGATTCATGTATTTCACAATGAGTGTATTTCATCAACGTCTTGTTCTTTAAATCGTCGTAATTTACAGCAATCATTGTATTTTCCGTTTCGCTACTGTCAATTATATCTATTATCGCACGTTTGTCATCCGGTAGTTTCCCGCTTTTTAAACTATACAATTCTTCAATCGTGTATAATTTACCATTGAAAAGACTGAAATTCTTATTCGTTTTCGGTTGAAACCCGGCAACCAACTCAGTCCAATCAAAATCCCCGTCTTTTAATTGACGCAAGATTTCAGTATTTTTTTCAAAACTGGCAAGGGGGGGGTGGGTTGTACGTGATGTTTTTTTCAAATCTCTTTCGTCTTTCTCAACATAAAAAATGGGACGACATAATCGCCCATCGTCTGTGTAAATATAAATAGTATTGTATTTAATATCAAATGTTACACTTACATATATCGGAATAAGCGAATGACGGCGATATAGTTTTATTTTATCTACCGTTTCAAATGGCTGAGTTACACACCCCGCCCAGTATCCGTTGACAAATACCTTCGTCATCTGGGATACCTCAAACGGTTTACAAGATTCCAATAAAATAAGATTAATATTTTCACGTAACCATACCAATAGAGGCTCCCTCGAAAATCCGCGAGTAATTTGTGTAGTTATTGCCAGACTTTTATGGAGACCAATATTTCCGCCGTCAGGTGTATCAATCGGGTCTATAAATCCCCATTGTGAATTATGAAGCAGACGTGGTCCTACAATTTTAAGTCCGGAATCGATGGGGAGAGTTATCTTTCGTAAATGACTAATATATGTATTAAATGATAGACGATTTAGGTCTTGGACAATACCGAGACGTTTGGTGTGTGAGTAAGCGCCCCAATTGCCTTTAAATGCTTTCTTAAAACCGAGTTCAAGTGTTCTCTCCGAAAACGCATTCCGGTAATTTTGTTCGATTAATGCCTTTAAGTCGGTTTCATAGAGATTTTGGTGATAATACAGTGTTTTTTCGAGATCAACATATATTTCTTTTTGTTGAATATTATAATATTCGCGGAATAGTTCGTATATAAGTGTTCCAATTAACTCAACCCGTTTATATTTGAAATTGTCTCTGTCGGTCTTTGGTTCAAATCCCAATTTCACCGATAAAAGCCGGAATACCATATATCCCAAATAATAGGCTTTTTGTGTATAATTAGTTTCGCCTATATGAGGGAGGACATAATCGGTTAATATTTCGATTGCGTGAGTAATTGTCTTTCCCTTTGTGAGTGAAGCAATGTATTTTAATGCGGTCAGCTGTGTTAATACCCCTCCCGCATCATGAACGGATGGAATAAATAAATCGACAATAGATTCATATTTTTCTATGTCGAGAAGGCACATTTCAATAATTTCTTTATCGCTAATAAACCCGAGGGCACGGAAAACGATGAAAAGTGGAACCGGTTTTCGAACGTTTGGAATCGCAACAACAATATTTTCATTTGTATATTTGACAGAAGGAGCAACTAAACGAATAGAAAATGTGCGTATAGGTTTTGAAGAATTTTCACTGACAGAACGGATTTCCGCACTATACATGTATTTTAGATCACCTAATTCCATCTCATCTTCTGGGTTTTCATCGTCCAGATAAGAACGTATATATAACATATTATCAGCGAATTTTTCTTGTGGAACAACGACCTTTTCCTTACCGCCAATAATAAAATACCCACCCATATCGTTTTTACATTCTCCCGCATTAAACCGAACTTCTTTCGGCATTCCATTTAATATACAAAAACTGGATTGAACCATTATAGGAAATTTACCCAAATAAATTTTAGAAAGTGTCATTTGCCTTCTTTGAACATTGTTAACTACCGACTTTGCGGTAGCTTCCATAATTATAGACGCCATGTTTGGGTCAACATCTGCTACATTAACTGTCTTCTTTTTCTTTCGTGGTTTTGATTCTGTCCCCGGATTTCCACCCGGTCCTCCACCGTTTTGTGTGGGAATGTTCTTAAAATTATTGTATTCACCACCTCCTTCGATGGGGTCGTCATTATCTCCACCAACTAATTCGTTTATATCCATGCCACCACCTACTAAATTCGGTTTCTCCCCTTGTTTCAAAATATCAATAAATTCGACATCGACATCGTAATGTATTGTCATGGAATAATCCATATTTCGTAATCGTGCTTCGTTTGGAAACATATAGTGTTCATTATCCTTATCATAAATATTCGGCTTTCCAAAATATATCTTATTACCGTTTTTACCACCAAAATATAATTCACATTGATACCTATAATCGTGTATTAATTCGTCATACCCAGAGAATATTTTTACGGGATTCTTTTCTTGAAAGATTTTATATATCCCATTTTTAAAAAAGTCGTCATAAGACTCTAAATGATGGGAGACTAAACATTGTGGATTGTCTTCAAAGTATTTATTTATAATATTCCAAGTAACTGTGTTTACGGTTTCGAAATCAAAGGGGTCAGATTTAGCTGTTCGGCTTGTCGGATGATTACTTTTGCTGGGGGGAGGAATAAAAGAGGGGGTGTCGACGGGGGCGGATAAGGAAGTATCTTCCCCCTCTTTATCTTTTCTTTTTGATTCGTCGGTGGTTCCGTTTGGATCGGTACTATCTTTGATTTTAGAGTAATCAAATTTAATACGTTTACTTTTTTCATTGTCCATTATTTATAAATAATATATATTTTTATATTCTACTCGAAACACATTGAATATATGATTTATCACGATTCCTCTCATACCTATAAAAATAATCAAATCTATGTAGGTATTATATAGCAAATGTCAGATATTATGGATTATTTGTTCGGACCTTTAGGCAAAGATTGGTGTATCTATTTTTACGTTTTTTCTATAATTAATTTTCTTTTAATCTTTATTAATGGATTCTTGCTTATTAATTATGCTATGAGTAAATTTGTTAATTATTATATGATCGGTTTAAAGGGGTTTCTTGTAATAATGAACATAACCTTTTATATTCAATTCCGTATACTACAAGGGATGTGTATTAAGTCAAATAAGTAAATTAACCCTTTGTCGTTTCTGGACTTTTAAAATTTTTCATTTTTTCTTATATTGTAATAAAAAACGAAACCATAACTGATAGTAACTATATACATAACGTTAGAAAATACGACCCCCTCCGTCGATATAATCGACAAGGGTTAAGTTAATAAAAATCGTTGGTTGTAAAGAGAGAATGAATAAATTTATATATTATATTATATACAATGTCGGATATTATGGATTATTTGTACGGACCGTTGAGTAAAAATTGGTGTATGTATTTTTACCTTTTCTCCATTTTTTACTTTTTAGGCATTTTTATTTGTCTATTTCTTTTTATTCGTTACACGATGGGTAAAAATGCCAATCCTAATCTAGCTGGACTCATGTTTACTTACTCTATCGGTTCAATATTCGCATATGTTCAAATGCGTATATTACACGGTATGTGTATCAACTCAAGTGAACCTGCCCACCCGATTGTTAATAAATAAAGAAGTATTTGTCTCCCCCCGTTACTTTCGTCGGGATCTATTAATATTTAGGCGTATAAATAATATAGTTCTATGGACGTATTATATTATTCTAATAACTGTAATTTTTCTCAAAAAGTTATTCAACATATTGTTAAAACCGGTTTAATTGAAAAAGTGTCTTGTATTTGTATTGACAAGCGACAAAGAGATCATAATAACAATAATATATTAATTTCTTTAGAGAATGGAAAACGTGTAGTTCTCCCGCCAAATATTCAAAGTGTCCCGGCACTTCTTCGAGTGAATAAAAACTATACCGTTCTTTTAGGCGATTCTCAAATAATTGAATATTTGAATCAGCATTATGGTAATCAACAATTGAATAGTCCTATATTACAATCTAATGGTGAACCGATTGCGTACGGATTTAGTGGCACAGGAGGCGGTTCGTTTAATACAAATATTTCATCTGAGAAATTTACAAATTACAATCTAACACCGGAGGATTTAAACGCAAAAGGAACGTCGAAGGCGAGAGATTTATATAATTACGTTCCCGCAACTCATGAAGTTGGTTCAATTCAAGCTCCGCCTGAAACATACAAGCCTGATAAAATACCGAGTAATTTGACGTTAGAAGTAATTGAACAAAAACGTGCGGCAGATATTCCCTTTCAACCTGGACTAGCGATTTAAGAAAAACCCTTATTTGATCCAACGCGCAAATCCGCACATTAGTTAAAATCAGTATTTACAATGTCAAGTTTACGTTGATACCAAGTATGATGTTATTTTTTATAAAATGCTAAAAAAATAGAATTTTATAAAATGGTTGTTTTCAAATAAGGGTTAAAGAGTCAAAAAGGGGTATTAGTGTTTATTTTTATTCTTTTTCTTTGGATTTGTGTTTTGTTTTGAATTCGGTTTTGTCATTTGAACCGGGGTTACTTCATTCATATTTATACCATCACCTATAGTAACTTTATAGTTGGTGGGTATTTCGGTAGGTGGTTGTACTTCGGTTGTGGTCGAGGTTGATGATATAGATGCGGTCGCAAGTGCGTGTTCTAACTGTGACGCTTTTTTTTTCATCATTTTTTCTTTCAACTTTTCCCTTGTTGAACTTTGTTTAGTTTTTTGTTGAAAAGCGTTCATATCGAATTTCCCCTTTCCGCCTAAACCCGACATTTTAGATATATTTTTAAACATTTCTTGAAATTGTTTGGTATCACCCATACCCTTCATTTTATCCATTATTTCTGTCGCTTCTTTCAATAACTCATCTTGTGAAATCTCCCCCGATGAAATTTTATTATTTAACTTATCACTGACGGTTTTAATCAATCCCGTCATCTTCTCTGGATTTTTTAATAAATTTTGTATAATATCTTTGGTTGAAGTCGGTTGGTTTTCATCATTTTCACCAAATATATTTCCCATATCTTTGGCAATTTCCTCGGTAAGTTCCTTTGCCAAAGAACCAATTTTACCATCAAAAAGTGTTTTCAAATGACCATATATATCTGTTATGTTCGGCATTCCTTTCATTTTTTCAAAGAAACTGGATGGATTGGAGGGGTCGAAGTCATCGGTGTCATCGTCGGGGTCGGCGTTGGAATCACCCTCTGCCTTGTCGCTTTCAGGAACGTGGGGTGTATCACTGCTGGTATCAGTTTCCATTCCCTCGGTCATTGATTGAAAGAAATTCCCCATACTTTCCATCGTTTCATTCAACTTTTCAAATAACTCTTTCTCATCAATTCCTTCAAATAACTGTTTTGTGGAATTACCGAACCCTTCTTTGGAATCAACCGAACCAACAACTGTCATAAGAATTAATTGAAGATAATTCCACATAATTTTACGAGTTTTACTACTAACATTTTCACAATTAAACAATAGTTTAAAATCAACATCCGGTAAAAACATCGCCGATTTTACCGCGTTTTCTTTAAAAATATCTTCATTGTTGTAAAGAATATCGAAAAACCGTTCCGGGAAAAATAAAACACAATATTGATAAATAAATCGTATTTCTTCCTCTTTCTTGGTAGAATTATACGATTCAAATGTTTCAATCGTCCATCTTTGCCAAAGATGAGTATATTCCGGAAAGGTTGTTGAAAGATCAGTAGTAAAATCGTATATTATCTTTTCAAAATTTTCAGGTATAGGTTTCTCTAAAGATGTGGTTTTGTTGGTGGTTGTATATTCAGTACTAGAGTCAAAATCGGACATATTCGATTATGTTATTATGTATAAGAAAAAGAATCTTTGTTTTTAACCTATTTTACAAAGGTAAATCTTCAATCGCTGTTTCTTTATTTTCATTTTCTTTGATAATAGTTTGTTCGGTTATATCACTTACACCAGAACCGGTTTTATTCAATGTTGTTAAATCTACTATATAGTTGTCTCTACTTATCGATTTTAAATTTATATATGGGTCTTCGTTATTACTAAAATACCCATTATATTTACGACTAGATTTTCTCTTTGAAATTTGCTTCATTTTGTGTGAATCTTCACTAATAAATATAGGACTATAGCTATTATTATCGTTATTTTGATTGAACCATATACGTCTATTTTCATTGATGGATGTTATTTTTCCACAAATATCGGGTCGTTTTAATAATTTCGATTTATTATTTGAATATTCACCGTTTTCTTTGTTCTCAATACTTTCAGTCTTTTCATCCTTATTTATTTTTAAATTAAAGTTGTTTATAATAAAATCCGGTATTATTTCGCTATTTTCCATTAAACGTTCAAATTCTATACGCGTAAATTTGATAAAATGACGGGCGTCGATACGTTCCATTGGTTCTTTCGACAGTTCTATACGAATACTTCTCGCTATCTTATCCCACGCGATTGATAAAATACGATGTGTTTCTTTCAATTCTGAAAATCGGTAATATTGTTGTATTGTCGTAATAATCCCCACGCCGATTGTAATAAACCCAGCAAAGAAGGGAATTATATATTGATATTCTTCAGGTATACTTGGTATTCCAAATGATGCGGTTCCACTAATCGTTGATAATACAATACATGGTATGGTAAGATAAGAATTAACACTTTTATAATATTTGTATGTCTCGATATTCAGCCATTTATAACATTGGGCTATATCGCACCATTCCGCTAATATTTCTTCATTTTCAAATGACCATTCAATCGCTTTACGTGTGCTACAGTTGCTTGTTATATCATCTTGTTCTGTATTTATAGCATATTTTAAACGATTCGTGGCTTGAATCGCGGAATCCATTCTATACTATATATTACTTTGGTATTTCATTGTTATGGGGTGGGGTCAAGGTATTATAAATGAAATAGATGATGTTATAATATAGTATGGATACGTCATCTGAAAATACAATCGTAATTGATATAATCGGTATTTTACAGAATGCTTTACAGACGTTTGACAATAAACATGGGATTGTGTTAACGAATAACGAAACGGATTTTATAAATCGATTAATGAAAGAAAGTCCACAAGCTTTCCATGACGTTTCTAGTGAAATAAGTTCTATATTACAAAATCGTGTAATTGAGATTAGTGATATACCACAACTATTGTATATCATTGCGGTAATTTATATTAAAGAATTTCAGTATAAAAATATTAACGTGATTGCCTGTATTCAATATACTTTAGAAACAATTATTGAATCTGGGTTATTACCAATTAATAATTATGAAGAAAAACTGTTAAAAATGATTATAGAAACTTCTTTAAAATTATTGAAGACGAATCTACCGATGATTGAAGAAGTGGTAGAGGATGTGATTGAAGAAGTAGTAGAAGATGCGGAAAAAGTTGCGGTATGTTTTAAGAAATATCTGTGTTTTTGCTAATTTATCCGTGTAAAAAAGATGTGTATATGTAAAAGTTTCATAAATTTTCACTCAATGGTGTATATATGCCTTCGTTAACGGTTGTGGGTGGGTGTGTTTTAGTAAATGATATTTTAGAATCAAGAAACGGATACGTCAGTGGGGGTGGAAAAAGCAACCCCAAGTTTAAAGATTTAGGAGTACCACTTCTAGGAGTACCAGGTCTTCGTTTATCAACCAATCAAAATAATCGCGTTACAAAATCAAACACCAACAAACCCAATGAAACCCAGTATATAGACCAAGAACTGTTTGATAACCTCGTAAAAAAAATAACATAAGAGTAACTCGGTAGATGCCCAGTTAAATCGTTAATATTCATTTTATAATTTAAAATAAAGAATAAAATGAACATGTCTGAAAATAAAAATAACTTATTTTCGAGCTTTTTTCGTAAAGAAGATATTAAAAAATTATCCAAAGAAATAATAAAACCGGTTGTAAATATAATTTATGATGAAATATACCCGTATATATGGTTTATTTGTATATATAACGTCTTTTTAATTTTTATAACTTTAGCAAATTTATTTTTACTTGTTCGTTTATTTAAAGAAATACATCGGTTTCAAGGGAGTTGTGAAATGACGTAGGGGGGGAGGGGCATTCCTCTTACTCCCCCACCCCCGCGATTGATGTATATATAAATAATACTATAATATATAATGAGTGTAATGCTAACACCTGATGAATATCATGGAGGAAACCTTGGTGCTTCTGGTTATGGCGCTAGTGCTATTGGATCTAATCAATCAGTTTCTTCTAATGGAGGAGGTGTTTTAGCCAATCCAAATAATTACGGTGGGGGGTGTTCTGCTATGTCAGGAGGTAGTAAAAGAAGAACAAAACAATACAGAAAAAGGTATGGAGTAGGAATGTCCCGTAAACGTTGTAAGAGCGGTAGGCGCGGTAGGCGCGGTAGAAGTAGTAGATGCCAAAATAAAAGAACTCGTAAATATTAAATATATTATTCATCTAGAACCCCTCCATCCATCCCTACCGCCAGTTTTAGGAATAATTAAATACAAATACTTTATAAAATATAAAATATTTGAACCAACTCTCACACGAACCAAACTCTCACACGAACCAAACTCTCACACGAACCAAACTCTCACACGAACCAACTCTCACACGAACCAAACTCTCACACGAACCAAACTCTCACACGAACCAAACTCTCACATGGTTAATATCATTCTATATCGTTATTTATGTAACAAATATATATTGTACTTTACGTGGGTTGAAACCTGGTTTTTTTATTCAATAATTATTTATAATGAACACACCGACCAGTTACAATAATGAATTAGAGATATATGAACCAAATCAAACATTCGATTTTAACACTGTTTCTTTAACAACACCAACTCTTTCATCCGGTGGTAATTATTTTATTAAATACCACATGTCAAATACAGAATCACTTTATATTCAACCCCCAAAATGCACCACAAAACAGGGATTTGTCAAAGCAAATGGAGGTAAACGAATGTATTGTGATTTAGTATTTTCAAATACAAACGAATCTTTCATTCGATGGATTGAAGATTTAGAGAAATATTCGCAAGAATACATATTTAAAAATCGCGATAAATGGTTTGAAAGTCAGTTGGAAATGGAAGATATAGAGAATTCTTTTACACCTTCTTTGAAGATCTATAAATCGGGGAAATCTTACATACTCCGAACAATTGTTCCAACACGTTTAGGAAAATGTGGATTAAAAATTTTCAACGAAGACGAAACTGAATTCTCTATAGAAGACTTTAAAGAAACAACAAATGTAATTTCTATTTTAGAAATACAGGGTATTCGATGTTCTTCAAAGAGTTTTCAAATTGATATTGAAATTAAGCAAATGATGGTTTTAAAACCAGTGGTTTTCTTTGACAAATGTATTATTAAGTCGACTGCCTCTCAACCGTGCCCCTCGACGGAGGCTTCTTTAGTAAATAGTAATATTATTGAAAAAAAGGAGGAACATTTATTTAATACAGAAAATGTCATAAACACCGTCTTACCTATTACAAAGACGGATGATGACGATAAAAGTATTCAATATACACCAAAAATACCGACAATCCAACCGGAGATAGAACCAATATGTATTCTGGAAAACGAAACGGACGAGTTAACGGAAATAGAGTTTGATTTAGAAAAAATCAATATTGAAAATGATGATCCAATAAATCTAAAGAACAGAAACGAGATATATAAAAATATGTATGAAAAAGCGGTAATGAAGGCGAAAGAAACCCGAAATTTAGCGATATATTCTTATTTAGAAGCAAAAAAAATAAAAAATTTATACTTGTTGGAAAATACAGATGTATAAATTTAGGATTTTGTCCCCCTCCTCCTCCTCTTTTTTCCCGATAAAGACCACTGAGAAAGGGGGGTATAAAAAGGTTTCATAGAAATATCATACGTTTATATAAATAGTAATGTTTAAGGATTCTTTTAATAAAATATTTAGTGGAAATAATATATGGATTTTAGCCATAATAGTGATAGTCCTTATGTTTTTACTATATTCTTATTCGGAATCAAAGGGGTCATTTTACGACAAAATGACGGATGGGTCGGCTCCTTCAAATAACATATCGCAATTATCGAATATTAAGGTCGATGAAGCCCCCTCTACAAATAGTGGCAATTACGCAAACCTATCGTCAAATAAAAATTACACACTACAACCGGTAGCAAACCCGAGCGAACTTTTGCCAAAAGATAAAAACAGCGAATGGGCTTCTTTGAATCCGGTTGTTGGTGGAGATGGAATTCAAGCCCCCGACCTTCTACAATCCGGATACCATATTGGAATTGATACTATAGGACAAACATTAAAAAACCCATCTTATGACTTAAGGAGTGATCCTATTATAGAAAAGAAAATTATAGGACCTTGGAATATGTCCACAATTGAGCCCGACTTGGCACGTGTTCCTCTTGAGGTAGGGTACGGTTCAAGATAAACAGGGGGAGTAGACACTCTCTTCACGATATTAGTTTTATTATTTCAATATAACATTAAATATTTTACATTTATAAAATATTTGAATCTCTTCACGGCAAATGTATTTTATCCAAACTTCCATTCGTAATAACCTGATATATATCATATGTAAATAGAGCCAACTCTATAACATTTTCGTGAATACTATAAAAAATAGTAATATATTTACATAATAGTTTAATAATCTCATATTTTTCGTCTTCTTTCAATAATGACGTCCCTTTGACGAATATAAAGAAGAGTTCCAATATATCTATTACACTAAACCCATAATCGTGAATATTAAATATGGTTTTTATTGCTTCATTCAACTGTCCTTCTTTCAAAAGCGTAATATAATTTTCAAAGATATATATTTTAATATCCGCGCATATATTCATACACGTTTCTAATGATATAACGGAGTCGGGGGGAATGGATGAAGGTGTGGCGGTAATGTCGATATTCCCCCCTGTAATTATATATATTTTTTCCATATAATTAATCAATGTTCGTATTGAATGGTTCGAATATTTTAATATAAATTCCTGGCACTCGATTGACAAATAAAGCTGTTCTTCTTTCATAATCTTATTCATCAATTCTTTTACTTGGGTTTTGGAAGGAGGTTTTATATGTATTATATGAAGTCGTGATTGGATACTTTCGATCACTTTTTGAATATTCGTACATACCGATATAAAATGAACATTATGTTTATATTTATCTATATAATTACGAAAAACGTGTTGACTCTGTTCATTAATTGTATCTATATCATCTATTATAATCATTTTCTTTTTACCGAAAATAGTACTATGGGATTGACTAAATGTTTTCATTTCGTTACGGTAAAACCCGATTCCTTGTTCTTTCAAATTATTAATATATAATATATCATTGTTGTTTTCAAGAGTAAATTGGTGATCTGTGGTGGAAGTGGCGGAATCGTTTTTTTGGTAATATTCGCGAATAATAGCATTTAATATAGTGGTTTTTCCGGAACATGTGTCGCCAATAAGAAGTATATTTAAATCTTCGATTGCCAAGAGGGTTTTTAATACAGTCTTTAATTTCTCATCCGCACAAAAACCGTCGATCGTGTAAGGACGATATTTGTTTATAAATAAGTCATGTAAAATAGGAGTGGGTGAAGTAGATGAATTATGTGAGGTAACACAAGATGACATGCGATAATTGTATTTTTATTTACTAATAATGTTTTTTTATACAACTTCTTTTATAAAGAGAAGAGAGGAATTATAAGATTGTATAATAACATTGTATAATAAATATAAATAATGAATTCGACCTGTAGATCAGGATTATTTAACCGGATCGACGAAAAGAATGGATTTGTCGGTATAGGGATATTGCCCCTAGACACTGTTTCCGCCATAGAAGGTTTGGCAAATGAATATATGGGACTTATCCCTGATAAATCGAAAACAACATTTCATACTTATTATACTGAATTACCACCCGGTTCTTTGAAAACCGGATTTGATAAAATACAATATCATTCTATTTGGGGAGGTATATGTGGTAATTCAATCACATCCAGATGTATTTTACGTCCTGTCATCGAAATGAATGAAATATATTACTCAAACCCAAAACCGTCATTCACCGGTCGTTTATATGGTGCGGCTGCCAATTTCCTTCCTCATCGCGATTGTATTCTCTTTCATTTTTTTGGAATACGCTTCTATAGAATTATTATCGGTTTAACTTCCGGAAACAACGATACAATAACGAGATTTATAGATTACAACATGAACCATACGATAAATAAGGGGGATTATATGATATTCGATTTCGATCGAACCCTTCATCAAGTAATAAAAACCGGACTTACTGAAACACCCCGTATTTTATTAAAAATACATTATATCGTTTGTCGAGACTGTATATTTAATGAAGAATATGTTAATTTTGTCTCTTTTTTTTACAAAGGATATTATCATATAGCCAGATATACCGAACAATTAGGAACAGACCCAACCGATTGTCTCGGGTATTTTTTAGGAACATTATGGGAATGGCCTTTCTATCCCAGTTTCAAATATTCTATAGGATTTTGTATGATGGTTATTTTCTTTGTGATATATTGTCGTGTATCGAATAGACGTTAAAAAATCAAGTATTAAATTGATTTGATTTTTTATATATAAACACTATTACGAGGTATTGGTTTCATTAATTTTTATATTAAATATTTTATAAATTACTAAAAAATAGAATATTATAAAAGGGTTGTTTTAAATAAGGGTTAATGTTTTTATTCGGTTCATCTATTGATATAACATACTACACCCGGTTTAGTTTCAAATGTCGAAACCGTTAATGGTTACTAAAACGTAAAATATTTGAAAACATCAACTTATGGGGGGTAAAGTGTAAAATGTACAAATAAAAAATTGATTTATTTATTTATATATAATTACTATTACATAAGATACTATTATTACAATATATTTACACAACAACATGACATCCACGACCCCCCGTAGACATTCTGCCCGTTCAAAGGAGGAAAATTACGAAAGAACTCTAATATTTGACGTTGAAACAACCGGACTTCCACAAAAAACCAGCGATATTAACAAACAACCGTATATTATACAAATATCATTCATTGTTATTAATGTTTTCAAAGAAAACACGGTGAGTTATGAAACTGTCGTTGAATATAATGAATATATACGAATAAACGATTCAATCGAGGTGTCACCCAAAATTGTGGAAATTACCGGGATTACCAAAGAAAAATGCGTAAGAGACGGAGTGCCTATTACAAACGCTCTTTGTAAATTTTATAAGGAATATATGAAAGCTGATCGTATCGTTTCACACAATATCGATTTTGATTCGAAGATGATTTTGTTTGAAATCGAACGAAATTACAATAACTTAACAAGAATGGGGTGTGAGGTTCCGTTTGCTATCTTCAATCGGATGTTTAATAAAATAAACAATATAAGTATTTATTGTACAATGATGGAAGGTAGGGATGTAGCTAATATTGTGATTGCTTATAAACAATCGAACGTCTCAACAGTTTCTGCGACACCCCTTCCACGCCAAGCACGAACATACAAAAAAAATCCAAAATTAATTGAATTATATACACATCTTTACCCCGAACGTGAACAACCGGTAGGATTACACGATTCGTTGGTAGACACAAAGGTTTGTATAGATTGTTATATAAAATTACAACAACCCACGTTCACAAAACTCGAACGTTTAGGGTGTGGAGGAGAAGAAAAAGAAGAAGGGATATAAAAAGAAATATTCTCAAAAATTTATCATAAAACTATAAAAAATGGATGTATAATAAAATAAAATCATAAAAAAAACATTTTTTATATGATTAACGATTTTCGGGTTAATGAATTTATTATTTTAATCGGTCACTTTAAGATACTATATTATAAATTGTGTCAAATATTTGAATTTTGTAAAAATGTCGAAAACGGTGAATAATTATACTTTGTATTTCTTCTCTTAGCCCAGCTTAAGCCGAACACATTTCACAAGCGGGGTCAGTTTCTGTCTCGGATGTCATCTTTGTTGGTTCTATAGTAAATTGTTGTGCGTTATGTTTCGCTCTTCTTCTCAAGTAATAGATACCCGTTTTCAAACCTTTACTCCACGAGTAAAAATGCATTGCTGTTAATGAATTATAATTAGGATCTTCTAGCCATAGATTCAAACTTTGACTTTGACAGATATATATACCTCTATCCGCACTCATATCAATCAAAGCCTTCATCGGTATTTCCCATACAGTCTTATATTTTTCTTTGATTACATCAGGAATTGTTGGAATCGATTGAATACTTCCATTGTTTGCAATAATATGATTCTTTACCTGATCATTCCATATACCCTGATTTATTAATTCTTTCATTAAATACTTATTTGTTATAATAAATTCCCCTGCCAATGTTCGACGCGTGTATATATTACTCGTTATTGGTTCAAAACACTCGTTAAACCCGAGTATTTGCGAGGTTGATGCGGTAGGCATCGGTGCCAATAAAAGCGAATTACGTAAACCGTGTATTTTTATTTCTTCCTTTAGTGCGTTCCAATCATACCGATTATTTGAATGCGATTCGATCCCCCATAGATCAAATTGAAGGAGACCTTGACTCGCAGGTGAGCCATCGAAAGTTTCATATTTGCCATCCGTCTTTGCCATTTCCATTGATTGTTCCAACGCTCCGTGGTATATTGTTTCGAAAATTTGTCGATTGAGTTCCCGTGATTCTGTCGACGCGAATGAAAACCCTAACATTATAAAAACGTCAGCCAATCCTTGAATTCCGATCCCTATCGGGCGATGACGCATATTAGAAACCCGTGTTTTTTCAGTAGGATAATAATTAATATCTATAACACGATTCAAATTATAAGTTACTATCTTCGCAACATCGTGGAGTTTGTTGAAATCGAATGTAGGGGGTGTAGTCGTTTCATTTACAAATGTAGGTAAACCGATCGACGAAAGATTACATACAGCAGTTTCTGTGTCAGTAGAAACCTCCATGATTTCTTGACACAAATTAGAGGACTTAATAATACCTATGTTTTTTTGGTTACTTTTACGGTTAGCCGCATCTTTAAATGAAATATATGGTGTTCCTGTTTCCATCTGTGCGTCCAAAATTTTATACCATATTTCTCTTGCTGGAACGGATTTACGTGCCCGTCCTTCTGTCTCATATTTCGTATATAATGCTTCAAATTCGTCCCCATAAACGTCCGACAACCCCTTACACTCATTCGGGCACATAAGTGACCAGTTCTCATTGTTTTTTACTCTTTTCATGAAAAGGTCACACATCCAAAGTGCGTAAAAAAGGTCACGTGCCTTCATTTCCTCGTCTCCATGATTTTTCCGCATTTCTAAAAATAATTCTATATCTGCGTGCCAAACTTCGAGATAAATTGCGAAACTACCATTACGTTTGCCTCCTCCTTGGTCAACGTACTTGGCTGTATTATTAAAAACGCGGAGCATAGGAACAATACCATTCGATGTACCATTTGTACCGCAAATTTGGCTACCTGATGCCCGGATATTGTGAATATGGAGCCCTATCCCCCCTGCGTGTTTGGAAATAAGAGCACAATCTTTTAATGTATTATATATACCTTCTATACTGTCATTTTCCATTGCCAAAAGGAAACAGGATGAACATTGTGGATGGGGTGTTCCGGCATTAAAAAGAGTGGGTGTGGCATGAATAAAGTATTTTTGTGACATATAATAGTATGTTTCCAATACACGATTAAAGTTTGTTCCGTGAATTCCAACCGCTACACGCAACCAAAGATGTTGGGGTCTTTCTAATACACGTCCGTTCGAACGCATCAAATACGACTTTTCAAGTGTCTTGAAACCGAAAAAGTCGATTAAATAATCGCGGTTATAATCACATATAGAATCCAAATATTCGGCATTTGACGAAACGATTTTCCAAGTTTCGTTGGAAATAAGGGGGGCGTGTTTTCCATTCTTGTCTGTATGATTATATAATTTTTTAATAACTTTAACAAAAGATGACTCTGTATTTTTATGATGATTTGATATAAGAATTCGTCCAGCTAAAATATTGTAGTCAGGGTGGATTGAACTCATTGACGCACATTGTTCGGCGGTCAATTCGTCGATTTTTGTGGTTGAAATACCATCATACAGTTGTTCAATAATTTTTATAGAAATGGAAGCGTAATTAATTTTTATACCTACCTCCATTCCAGCCTTTTTAATTCGTTTCATAATTTTATCGAAAGAAACAATTTCTTTTTTCCCTGTTCTTTTTGTTACAAACATATCTTGACCATTTGAAGGAGGCGGTGGCGGGGGATGGGAGGTGGAAGATGAAGTAGTGGTAATATTTCCCGATGTGTCCGCACCAATACTATTACTTCGCGATTTGTTTTTTCGACAGGGTTTTGACGGTGGAATGGATAACGGTATAATATCTACTTTATCTGAGATTACAACCGTTTGTGAGGTAGATGTTATTTCTTCATGAGGAAGGGTGGATTTTACAAACGACATTGATTCTTCCATTTCTTATACTACCATATTATCAAAATAGTTTTTATATATCTTTTACAACAATGGTATTTCTATTTAACCCCGTTTTTTCATTCCCAAAATAGAATGATTTTATCGTGTCATCTGGTTGGGTTGGTGTTATCCCAATAAGTTCTATTCGATCGTTCTCTGTGAAAGAATGAAATCCGTGTTCTTTACGCTCCTCGGGACTTTCTAATTGTATTAGACATTTTGATTTAGTTTGTTTTTTCTTCGGCAATCGATGTTTATATTCTCCCGTTTCCTTTTCACGTAAAATAGTATTCCACGCCTCCGTTAGTTTTGGAAGAACGGATTTAAACCACCCCCTATTTCGTGGAACAACAACACAAGAAAACTCGTCCATATACCACCATTTAATTTCAACTTTCTTTGAACTCCATTTTTCTATAAATTCTTCTATTCCCATATACCCGTCCTCTTCATATACAATAAATTCATATTCAGGTGTAACATATTCTATTGATAATATAGGTATATTTGATATAGCAATACCTTTCGTTTTGGTTATCTTTTTCCATTCATCCGTTGGTTGACATTCTTTAAACCTCGTCTCAATAAAATTACATATATCTAAATTACATACCTCCATTTGAATCTGCATCTGTACCCAATATGCCTCCAATGGAATACCAGTTATTTCACGATTTACAATATTTTTTATTTCAATCATTCGACCATAATGGTTGGTGTCACCCTCTGTACAAGTAACAATTCCATCGGGGGAAGCACCGATGAATTCGTATTCGGGGTGTTTTATACACCCGAATTCACTGACCCGAGTATTATACAGTTTTTCATATATTTGAATTGACAATTTTTCGTATTTTTGTCCCCAATGCCGTGTATCGGTGGTATTTATATAACTATGTTGGGTCGGTATAACAGGAATACATTTTTCACAAATAAATGAATTATATTGGGCTTGTGTTCCAAGTAATTTATATATATTACTTGCTGTCATTATTCCATTACGGAATTCATACCATTCGGGGGTTCTTTGTTCAGGTTGATACTGGGATTTTAAAATCTCTATTTGTTGATATAATAAGTATTTTTCATTTTCGGTTTTAGTTGGTTCATACTTGTCAAACTCGGCGATTTTAACGGACTTGGGTATTCGAGGGGACGGGTGTATATTCGGATAAATATACTCGAAATAAATATTTACCCTTTCTTTGACGAATTCGGTGATTTCGTTATCGTCCAAAAACTCGACCTCGTCGTTGTCGACATCATCGGAGTGAATAAGTTCTATAGATAATAGTATAGATGCTGTTACTGTTTCGGTGATTTTGGTTTTTAAAACTTCGTCAATATGAAATATATTTTTAATTTCATAATCATCGATTTGATGGAATATTTCTTCTTCCATATCCAATAGAAAATCTTCGTCGAAAATTTCTTCTAATCCAACCATATCATAAGATATATCAGGATTGTCGTCATTATTCATTGTGGAGGTGGTGGTTTTAACAATCACGAGATCATCATTTTTATCAGATAATTCTATCAAATCACTCCCACAAAATACGTCATTTGTGATTGTTTTGTCTTGTGATAGTTTATCAAAAATCACCCCCTCAATTTGTTCTATATAACTATATAGCGTTTCGAATGAATCTGTTGATTGAATTGTCAAATGGATTGGATATAATACCATTTATTATATCTAATATTAGCTTTACATATAGTTTACGTTTCCACTACCCCTTCACGAGGAAAGAGTATTTTACCCCTTTATCGTTTTCGGTATTTTTGAAACCATATATGGTGGTGTATATTATACAACATATACACCTAATAAAAACATTAACACTTGAATCCGCGGACTAAATCGTTAAAGGGATAACGAGTTTTCTACAACTTCTTCCGGCAAGGGGGGGTCAAGTACCGATACTGCCATTTTTCCTGTTTTTTTGGACTTTGGGGTTAATGATTTTAAGGTTGAAACTCGGGATTTATCCGTATTTCTTAATGTAAAATTATGTGTTTCATGATGGAATGATAATGAAGGTATCTCTATTATTTCCTGTCTTTCTTTATCATATACTAAATCTTTTGTCTTTTGAAGTTTGTTTTTTTCTAAAGATGATACGAAAAATACCTTTAATTTATTCGTATCTTCGCCACTTATATTATGATCTTTCTTATACTGTTCCGCGTATTTATATAATTTCTCGATTTTAACTGTTTTATTCAACTTGTTCCACGGTTCTTTTTTATTTTGTTGTTTTTCTTTTTCTAACATTTGGTCTATCATTTGGGTATTTACTTCATTTTCATTTTTAGATTCGACAAAAGGTGACATATAAATGTTAGAATAAATGTTCGGAGGCGTTTTGTTTTTATATTTACTCGCCTTTTTTGTTTCTTCGATGGTGGATGATGGTATCATCGATTTCATTTCGTTGATTGAAAACATATTTAACTTATCGAGTCTTTATATAATTATAATAATTGTGTTTATACCGTTTATGGGAATCTACAAATTCCCCGTACCACCCTCTCTTATTTTCTTCAAAGAAAACAATATTTACTATACAATTACATTACGACAAGGGGTTATGTGAAATAAGATTAAGGTTATCTATATAGTTTTTTACTTTATCTATATCCAAAGAAATTCCTAATTCATAAATAAGTATATTAATTAATAAAATAACAGAAGCATTAAATATAAAATATTTTTCATATTCATTTACTGTAACACCTCCTGGTAAGAATCGGTTAAACTTTATCATTAAAAACCCACAAATAGAAATGTGAACCAATACAATTAAGTAATGAACATATTTAATGTTAACAATCGCAACACCTAGAATTAAAAGAAAATACAAAATATGTAAAAATAAGTTCATATACCAAAAATAGGTATATTCTTTTTTATTAATATTAACATTAACTTGGTTTAACATATATATTATTTAGAGGAAATATATGGTATGATAGTTTTTATATACAATTTATTTGAACATTCATTAACCCTTTCGATTTTTTACAAAATTCAACTATAGTATAGTATTTTATACAATTAAAGAAACGTTAACCATTGAATCCGCTGAGTAAATCGTTTATTTTATTTTTCTACATCTTTGACTCTGTTTATTACGATAATAACCCGGTTTGCATTTTTTACGGCATCTGTTAGTTTTTATATTAACTTCTTTGCCTTCTTCACATTCCTTCCTTTTTGGTACGGGTTGCCGGTTACTCCGTCTTGTCTTTACACCTTTGCACATTTAAAACGCCCATTATAGACGCAAAAAAATAAGCAAACAGGTAATTGCGAATTTCACGCCACGAGATACTTAACTTCCTTACGGAGTATCATCCTCGTTTATATATTCTGTTGGAGTAAAACATCTTGGACGCCTTCTTCCTTCCATTTGAAGATGAAGTAAATGTAAGATGTTTTTGGAAGCATTAAACATCCAAATGATCCTCTTCCTATTATCTTTGACATTTATTATATATAAATGTTATATTCCAAACAAAAATTGAAATACTCATAAATAAGAGTTAATCCTTATTTGATTTAACGGCAAATCCGTATTTACAATGTCATTTTTACTGTGTTACCAAGTATCATGTTATTTTTTTATAAAATATTAAAAAATAGAAATTTATAAAATGGTTGTTTCAAATAAGGGTTAAAATAGGATAAGGATAAATATATGAAGTTTGTAAAAACGCCGAATTGTTAAGGAGTTAACACAATACTTGGTACCAAGTTACAAACAACAATACGTATTGTAAATACAGTTTTAATTAATGGATGGTATGTTTCTTGGATACTACATCTATTATGGTTTCATATCATTGTATATTTTGATAAAATATTATATATCGTAAAAACACTTCCCCCCACCCCGTCCATCAATTGACGGTGGTTAAATAAAAAAAGTGTAAACTATATATTAACGTTAATGTTATTCGATTCACAAAATATTCCTAAATATTTACTATTATTAGGAATTATTATATTTGCCAGTTTTGTGGGTAAAAAATACAGCAATTTTATCGAAGGAGATGAGAATAAAAATGAATATAAATTAATTCAAGAATATCTATTGAACGATTCGCCACTATACGGTTACAATAAACCGAAATTATGGGTTCATACCAAGTATGAATATAACGCACGTAAATGGAAATCGTTCCAGTCCCGTTCTTCATTTGACTTAAATCAACCGTATATACATCTTACAATTAAATCAATTGTATTACATTGTGCTCACGATTTCAACGTATGTTTAATTGACGACGATACATTTAGCAAACTTATCCCTTCTTGGACGGTGGATATGAAAACCGTCTCAGACCCCCTTAAAACACGTTATAGAGAATATGGACTCGCACAATTATTATATTACTATGGTGGTATTGTCGTTCCAAACACCTTTATTTGTCGCCGAAATTTAAAAGATTTATGGATTGAAGGTACGGAGAATGAAACGCCTTTTATCGGTGAATACCGGAATCAATACGCTAATACAACTGCTGGTGGGCAACAATCGTCGTTTATTGGTGACAGCAATTATATTGGGGGTGTAAATGGTGTATTTGAAGGGGCATCGCGCGATTTAGAAATACAATCACATAATCCAACGCTCAAAAAATCGCGTCAAATGACTGCGTTTTTACCGAATCCGTTTTTTATGGGGGCGAGAAAGAATGACCCAGTTATTTTGGAAATGATGGAGTATTTAAAAATTCGGGATAGACGAATCCCCTTTAGTAGCGAAACAACCTTTTTGGGGTCTTATTCTCAATGGTGTTTATCTCGGGTGTTGGAGGGCAAAATGCGGGTCATTGATGGCGAAATGATCGGAACCAAAATGATCAATAAAAAACCGGTCTTGATTGAAGATCTTATCGAGGAAGAGACTTTAAATATCCGCCCAGATTCTTATGGAGTTTACATTCCCGAAGAAGATGTACTGAAACGTAATAAATATCAATGGTTTGCGGTTATGAATGCGGAAGAAATATTACAAACCCGTATGGCTGTATCGAAATATTTGGTTGAATCCGTTGTTAATTATATACCTCCTGTTAAGTTTAATGGGGGGGATGTCGAAGATGATTTAGGTAATATGAAAATGAAAGAAAGAACAGTTTTTAGTATTTAACCAGCGAATTTCAGGGTTAATGATTTTATTATTTTAATCGGTCAATACAAGATACTAGACCATAATTTTGTCAAATATTTTAAAATAAGTAAAATAGTTGATCTTTGTAAAAATGACGAAATTATTAAAGGGTTAATAGCTTTTATTCTTTATAATATATACATATATGGATAAAAACCACAGTGTACGATCGTTCTTTAGTAGTAGTAAAGTTTCTGTCGCGCCAGATATTGATTCTGATAAACCACCGAATAAAAAACAAGAAGAAACAGAAGAAGAAAAAGAGAGAAAAAGAAAATATAATTACCATGAAAAATTCATGCAATTATCAATAGATTTTGTAGCAAGAGAAGAATCTAAAGATAATGAATTTAAATTACTTGCAATATGTAATAAACTTTGTAATTATTTAACTAATTATGATACATGGTATTATCAGGATGAGGCCACTCATGATTCAGTTTCTATTACTTTACACGTTAATACCGGCAAGAAATTAACACTCAATGTTAATAAGAATACAACTGCTACGAAAATCAATCATGATATACAAATTTTTCTACGAGAATTATCTCAAGATAATGATGAGTTAATTAATAAAATTTCAATTAAGAGCAATAGACTAGGAAAGAATATTAGTAATATTTCTACATATGATATTGAGACGTTTGGAGATATTAACGATGATTTTGTAGATAAGATAATTAACTCAAATTTACATAAAACCCCCTACCAACCCCAAGATCCTAGCGTTTCACGACAATTTCAAAATTTCCTGAAATTTTCAATAGTTTTTGAAATAAAATATAATAAAAATGAAATGAATCCTCAAAATGCAATTAATGAATCAAATTTATTTAGAATAGTTAATCTCGTTTATACTTATTTAACTATAAATAAGTGGTGTTTTAATGATGATGAATCAGTTTATATTACTTTACACTTTAATACTGGCAAAAATTTAATAGTCACGTTTAATAATACTACACCTGATAAAATAATCTTAAGGGGAATAAATGATATTGTAACAACTTTATCTAAATATAGTAATGTGTTAACTAATAAAATTTCAATTAACAGCAATAGATCAGGACCGCATGATATTTCTAGATATGATATTGAGACGATTGGATATGTTGATGATGATTTTATAAATGATCTAATTATTGAAGAAGAAAAAGAAGAAGAAGACCGAAAGAGACGAGAACAAGAAGAAAAAGAAAAAGAAGAACGAAAGAGACGAGAACAAGAAGAAGACCGAAAAGAAAAAGAAGAACGAAAGAGACGAAAACAAGAAGAAGACCGAAAGAGACGAGAACAAGAAGAAGACCGAAAGAGACGAGAACAAGAAGAAGACCGAAAGAGACGAGAACACGAACAAGAAGAAAAAGAAAAAAAAGAACAAGACGAACTAAATAAATGGAAAATCCGGCCCCCTTATCATCTTCCTCGTTTTCTTCAGCTTCATCAGCTTCCTCAGCTTCCTCAGCTTCCTCAGCTTCCTCGTGTCGTTAAACCTCGTGTCGTTAAACCTCCGAAACGTAAATCACGGAAAGATAAACCAGGGACAGTTCATCCACACGACGGTGGTCCAGGCGTCGGTGGTAGAAAAACAAATAAAAAATATAAAGACAAATACACATCAAATAAACACAAATACCCATCAAATAAACACAAATACCCATCAAAGCGAAAATCAAGTAAATTTAGGAAAATGAAATAGTATTTAACTCTTATTTGAAACAACCATTATATAAAACTCTATTTTTTTAGTATTTTATAAAAATAACATCATACTTGGTATCAAAGTAAAAGTGACATTGTAAATACTGGTTTTATTTAATGTGCGGATTTGCACGTTAAATAATGGTTAAAACGAAAAACATAGATTATTGAAAGCTCCGTTGAGTAAATATAAAGACCCATATTTAGTATTTATATCTGGTTGTTTTAACTCTTTAACATTTTTACAAACATCAAATATTTTACCTATTTTAAAATATTTGACAATATTATGGTATAATAAATTGCCCGATTAAAATTATTTACACAGAAACCAGTGGGTTAACACCAAGGATTGAAACCGTACTTCTTCAATGATTCATAAATATTTTACAGGAACTATTGTGTTCATGTAAAACTGTTTATTACGTTTCCAGCAGGGATCGAACCTGCGACCTTACGGTTAACAGCCGTATGCTCTACCGACTGAGCTATAGAAACAAAAAGATGGGCAGGGGGGAAGAAGAAGATGAACCTAGATATGATGTATTACTCTTGACGGGGCTCGAACCCGCGACTTTACGGTTAAAAGCCGTACACTCTACCAACTGAGTTACAAGAGCAAACATGGATATTTGTAAATGCGAAGAAAGAAAGTGTAGTTACTCTTGGCGGGTTTCGATCCCGCTACCTTCGGCTCATAAGACCGACTATCTAACCAATTGATATACAAGAGCAAACTGTGGTTCTAAGAATTATTCCTTTTTTATTTCAAATAACTCTTAAAATGTTATGTAAGGGAGGATGGGCACCCCCCCAACATATATAATGAAAGGTTCTTTATACTCTTTTCGATATATTAACAATAAATCAACACTATATAAAGAAATACGTATATTTCGTCTTGCTACTCACCATTTAATTTCAAAAATAAAACGCCAATATATATGAATTATAAAAATCTATTGAATTCAAACTCAGGTAGGATAGTTATATCGATTATTTTAGGACTTGGTATTGCTTGTTTATTTCATAAAGTGTGTAAAGATAAGGATTGTATCCATTTTTCAGGACCAATCATAAGTAATATCGACGGAAAAATATTCCAACACGATGGTAAATGTTATACATATAAAGCAAGAGCGGTTAAATGTAATTCTTCAAAGAAGACGGTGAATTTTGACGCTAAACTGCCAGAAGAAAAGGGGTTCGGTCTTCCTTCATTGACGTCTCTTTCCTCTAGTTCATATATTCCATCTTTCTTTACACCCATAAAATAATAAAACTATTTAGGAGTTGGTGAAAGATGTATAATCATTCGTATAAATAAGATATATAGATTTCGAAAGTTCTATATATCGTATTTCATGGAGAACACAACCAGAATCGCCGATTTACCAGAATTAAAATCACAACAAGGTGGTGCCCCTCAATCGGGTTCCTTTCCCAATCCAAATGGAAATAATTATATACCTATAAATATTCACCCAAACCCGTATGGAAACCAAGGAGGAGGAACCACGGGAATTATTTCACCGGCTATTCCGCCACCGACGTCTCAGTATTTTGAGGGAGGTGGGGGCGGTGGAATGAGGGAAATGCGAGGGGGGAGTAGAGGAGGCGAAGACGGACATCACCGTTTGCCTTCAAGAGATATACGTATTGATTCTGCTGAATTTACACAGGATAACGAAATAAAGGCGAATTATATTCCAGTACCACGAAATATGAAGGATTATTTAAAAGAATATGAGAATAGGGAAGAAGACGCGGACGAACCGCAAAGAATTGCGAAACATAAAAAAAGTAAAAAACGCGTTCGGTTTACGGATGATATTTTCGTTCAATTACAAATGCCTATTTTAATAGGTATTCTATATTTCATTTTTCAACAGGGGGTGGTAAATCGCATATTAATGAAATTGACAGAAAGGTTTGTAAAACTATATAATGAAGATGGAAGTATAGGAATATACGGGAATTTGGTAAAGAGTGTTTTATTTGCTCTGGCATTTTTCGCAATCGTAAATGTAAATAATTATGTTATATAAATGTATACAATTATTAACACTTTAACTGGTGTTTTCAACGATAAATAAAATATTAATAACTTATTTAATTAATACTAGATATAGTACTTTTATAATTATTTTGAATTTTGTAAAACGTTAGAGGGATAAAACACGAGTAGTATTATATATAGTAAATGTTTCTTTCAAAATTTATAAATATACCCGTATTTATAATAAGTTTTTTACTCGGATTATTCGCAGTATACTATTCGATGTCCGGTGATATGCGTAAAGTTTATGTATATCCAACTCCTGAAAATGTCCATATGTTACAATTCAAAGACAATACTGATAATTGTTTTGAATTTAAAGAAACAGAAGTAACTTGTCCCACAAATGACGCTGAAATAACACATTATATTCCCCAATAATGCTAATATTTAATACGAATGATAATAAAACCTGTCATTATTTTAACTCTTTGTCGTTTCGGGACTTTTCCACAGTTCAAATATTATTTAGTATTTTATAAAACTTATACAAATAATAAAACAGTTAACTCTTTGTCGTTTCGGGACTTTTCCACAGTTCAAATATTATTTAGTATTTTATAAAACAGTTAACTCTTTGCCGTTTCGGGACTTTTCATTTTTTCTTATATAGTAATAAAAAATGAAATCATATACGTGATTATATTACAAAACACATAAATTACTGACAAATCCGAGAAAGAATTAAAAAGAGACCTTACGTGAATATTATATTACTCTTCTTACTCCATCCCAAATAGTTGAAACATATAAATATAACAACAAACACGAAGAGGAAGAGTATTAAATCGGCAATAGTATATTCATTTTCAAAGAGACGCAATGCTTTATAATTCAATATATAGAATTTCGTTGAAAATGGATTATATATATTATAAATTTGATTATTTGAGCCATTCTCGTTATCCCATTTCTGCTGAAAAACCCGGTATGGATTATTATATATAACAATATTTTTAAACCATACGTCTAAATCAACGTGATAATATATAGGTGTTTTTACATATTTTTCCGCTCCTTTGCGATTAATTAAATAAGCGGTAAATAAAGTTGTTGGAATCCTATTATAAAACCCCATTGACGTATTTGGTAAATAATCCAATTTAATAATTTCCCAGTCTGGAGGGGCATTTTGAATAGCAATATTAACTTTTTCCATATAGTCGTCATTGATGGGTGTTGCGTCGTCTTCTAAAATTAACCCAAATGTGGTAGTGAGGTCAAGGTCGGGCTCGGTATCCACTAGATAAGTTTCTACGGCTTTTTTATGACTTAATCCGGTTGCCAATACACTTTTTGGGGTTAAAATACGGCTCGTAATAACGACGTTTTTAAATATAGATAAGTCATCTTTGTTACCGTAAATAGCGGGTATTCTGATAAACGTATTAGGAGACAGTTTTTTTTCCATTTCTGTCAAACGTTCATTGTCTTTGTCTAAATTAATGACATATATGTTAATATTAATATTATTATTCATAATTATAATAAAAATACAAATAATATCAAAGATATACACGAAGTAATGTCTCGACGGGTGTTGGCGCATAGACTTCCGCACTTTTGCCGTAATGGAGGACAAGAGGCGGAAACAGACTAGTATTATTTATTTCTACATTATCAATAAAAAACATATTTTTATTATTATAATCATATACGATATTTACATATTTGCCATCTTAAATTAAAATCCCATATTATAGTTATCATCACATATCATATCACCACTCATTCCACCAATTGTGTGTATATTTACTATATTATTTTGTATAGTCAATGAATGTTTATTACATACATCCATTTTCGAGGTGTTTGCTTCTGCTAATTGGAACGACTTTTCAATTTCTTCCGCGACGTCCCCCTCCACAACACCGGTTTCGGTTGATTCATTCAAGAAGGACGCATTTTCAAAGGCATCTTTATCTAACATAAGATTAAAACAACTTGTCCCATAATTTCCATATTGTCCACACATAACATTGGCACTTACACCGCGCATATTATCAAATTCGCCGTGTCGTGACGCATTTAACAAAATCTCGGTATGGACTTCAAATGTTGATTTTGAAATCGGTCCAGTGTCTTCATTCAAAAGTCCAGATTTGAAACGGAATATCGCAACCATATTTTTATTACATGTCATACGGTCACATAGAAGGCTGGTGTGGTGATAATTAATATATATATCACTAAATTCAAAGACTTCTGTTAATTCATTGTATATTGCTTGACGTGCCGCTTCGAGACCGAGAACATCGAATATTTCTTTAATATCATTACTAGTAGTTCTTTTATAATCAATAAAATCGAGGCTGAGTGTTTCAAGCAAATTAGAACCGGTTGTATCTAAAACCCACGTATCTTTACGGACATATTTATCTTCTTCTAATATCACTGTATTCTGTATTTTACGGGCGAGAACATTACGCACTCCATTTATTCCCCGAAGAACAATATTGTTTAACAAGGCATCCTGGAAATTTTTCAATAGATATATTTCGTCTGACTGATCCAGTGATTTCGCCACCTTGCGTTTAGTTATCTTTGAAAACACACTGTTTCCAACACGAATACGGAAGACGAGATTTTCACTGTTATAATCGGTATATACACATTGGACATCTTTATTATACTCACTATTTACTATAGCAAAATTTATGTCATCCATAGTAACATTCTTATCCAACATCATCTCGGCGTTCATTTCAATACGAATTACCCATTTAGATTTAGTATATTTTTCTTTATCACCAGATGCCGATTCTTCTCCGATTCCTCCTCTTATAGTATCGTCCAGCATTTTTTCATATTCTTTGTATTGTTCCATAAACAATCTGTCTTCTACAACATTGGTTAGATTGTCATTCGGGTCATAGTATATTTGAACTGATTTAACAATATCTACTAATTTCATATGTTCCAATATATTTGAATAATTCATTGCTTTTGTTTGGTTCGTTTCTTCGATCGGTTTTAAATATACCATCATTGACATGTTCTTTGGATTTTTTGTTAAACGCAGTATTTCTTCAATACGTGGAACTCCTCTTGTAACGTTGGATTTCGTCGCACTTCCAGTGCTATGAAATGTATTGAGTGTAAGCTGGGTCATTTCTGCACCGCAACCTTGACCACTGATAATACCAACCATTTCTCCTGGATGAACGATCGATTCTTTAAATTTTAAAAGGATTGTTTCCAAAAGAAGAATCAACCCTTTGCGATGGAATCGTTTAAATACTAGTAAATCACGGGGGGTAAGATAGAAATAGTAGAGTATTTCAAACAGGGAATTCGGGGTTATGTATTCAGTCAACCTTTTTAGTTTTTCGTAATACTCCTCGATTAATTCATATGTTTCGAGGGGGGTGATGTCTACGGCAGAATGTTTATTTAATCCCAACATTCCATGAATATTGGCAATTAATGACTGAAACGCGACGCCAGTTTTTACCATATTATCATTTTTATTTTTGAATACTTTACGGACAATGTCATTACGTGCGTCCAACATCTTCTCCACGTACTTTTTCGATTTTGCCAATGTAGCCTCCTTCTGTGTTTTCATACGAGCAATTGTGCTAGTGGTAAATATCGCGGTTTTCGTGGTTTTTACGCCTACTCCACCACCCTCGGGTTCATTAATACCTATAATATCATAATGAGAATATATATCCTCGATGGACATCCCGGTTAATGGTATTACTTGATTTTCGATTTTCGTTGAATCGAACCCGTCATCCCCATATGAAAATTGTATGATTTTACCCTGACTGTTTCGAACGGTCATGTCATACTCAACCTTCAAGTCTTCCAGTCCTTTAATTAACCTGCGTTGTATATATCCTGTGGAAGAAGTATCGCGAACACATAATCCATTTGCCAGTTGGAAATTGAGAGTGGAGGGGACAGTTACGTCGTATAATTTTGGGTGTACTAATTGTCCCGCATCGGTGTTCGATATTCGCGTAATTTCGACTATTTCATCCAATACAACATTATTATGTGTTTTATAATTAATATAATCTAACCGCCAGTTGATGGTTTTTATGGCGACATCTTTCGTTTTATTAAATAAATCGATTGTATCTGCGAATTTCTGTCCCCATTGTGCGGAAATAGTATAATTACACGTTCCAGAAGTTGGGTGGGAAAATTCACCGAAAATACCTAGTCTGGATGCTAGGAATGAGATCTGTTCTAATAATTGAAAATTGTTGTAAAAGAGGGCTGAATTAATAACTATACTATCGCTTGTAATATCGGACTTTGCTGAGAAATATCCATTTAATATTCCAATCATAAACCCGGTATTTGAGACAAATGCCTTTTCTGGAACGAGTTTATTTTCAAATGTTGTTTTATTTTCTTTTATAAATGAATGTAAGAACGATCCTGCGGTTGAGGTTGTTGACGACGAGATAGTTGAGATCACTGTGGAACGTCCAACAAATTTTATAGAACACCTTTTATTAATATAGCTAGTAATGAATTTGTTAAAATATATATTATTCTCGGTAAGAATACCGATCGTATTGTCGTCTATAATATATCCATTTGCCAAATATAAACCAATAAATATACCATCTTCCATTGTATCATATAATGTTGAGGATTGAGAACCGGGGGTGAGTTGAATGTCATGAGTGAGTTCTACTGTAACAGGCATGTATTCTCCTATTTTAATTTCAGGGGTTGGTTTTTCAAAGAATCCGCGCCTATCATCCTCCCACACCAGCAACGATTTACTTTCAGGAACCACAACCTCACGACCACTCCGAGTTTTAACTCTATACATCGCTTTACCGAAATCGTGCCGTGTTACAGCTGTCAATTCCGCCCAAGTGACAACCCCATTTTCATCGGTTGTTGGTATATACACACCTTCCACGTTCAACAATTCCATATTTTTTTCTTTGAATTTTTGTATTTTATCGACGGAGACCGAATCATCGAGTTTATTGTCAATCCATCGCCCGATTTCGATATGTAGTGGTTTACCATTATCAATAACAACAACCATTGTTTCCCACGTAACTGATTTTACTGCTGTATCAATTAACCCGATTCTACCAGCCATTGCGTGAAAGAAGAGTTCTGGGGCGGTCAATCCTGATATAAATGAATTTTGAATAAACCCACGTGCTTCAGGTGAATCATCGTATTTGGTGAAATGTGGCAAAGTCCGACTATCAAATCCATATGGGATGCGTTTTCCATCCACATTTTGTTGTCCTAAACAACATAACATTTGAGATATATTAATAAGTGAACCTTTGGAACCGGATTCTACAATCATCATAAATCGGTTATTTTTACTGAGCGATTTACGCCCAATTTTACCGGATTCTTCAGTAGCCTTATTAAGAGTATTATTTACCATTGTTTCGAATTCATTCATATTGGAATAGGCGGTATTGTTCTCGAAGATCCCCAGGTGAACTTTATCTATAATACTTTGTACCCCCAGTTTTTGTGTATTGATTACTTGAACAATTTCATCATTCGTTTTTTTATTCGCAATAAGATCACTTATACCTACACTAAATGAACTGGTTTTCATATATTCTGTTACAATGTTCTGTAAATCGTCGACAAATTCGGCACATTTTATACACCCAAAATCATTAAATATACGTTGTAAAATACCTTTGCTTGTTGATCCGAGCGAACCTTTGTCGAGTTGTCCGCGTAAATACTCGCCCACCTTAATCTCCAATACATTATTTGATGTTTTGGGGTTTTCACCGTCTTGGAAAAGACCAGTATTTCTTTTTATTGAAAGAGGAGGCATTATTTGCGAAATAAGGTCAAAACTAGTAATCCGTTTCCCCGCACTTTTTAATTTTTCCAAATCAACGCGAGTAAATGACATTAACAGATTCATTGCTTGTCGTGGAGTAAATACAACATCTTTACGGGTAAATCTATAGGAACCTAAAAGTGAATCTTGAAATATACCAATTATTGCGGAATTATTAGTAGGGGATATTTGTTGATACGGAACCGCAGCCAAATGTCGAAGTTCCGTGTCCGCAATAGTTGATTGACTTACAAACATATTCATTTCGTCACCGTCAAACCTTGTGTTTTACAGAATAATAATAGGTATAAGTGTTCATCTATTAAAATTCACCTGTTCTTTCGTAACAGGAGCAGACTATGTCTTATGCGCCGTCAGGTTGGTTAGACCATCACACGACACCCATCACCGTTTAGTCGTTGAGCGTTCCCCATACTCTTACCATAACGAGGTTAGGGGCTTCGTTGCACGTTTCCCAATCCTTAAATTTTTTACCATTGGGTACGAATGTTATCCGTGTTCTCCTATAACGTTTCCGTAAATAGGATGGTATTTAAGGCTCTAAGGGGGTTCGCGTCAATTTGATGATGTTGCATATAAATATCGGTAAATTGTTGTGGTATTTTTATACAACAATAAAACGTTTGATATACACTAAAGGGTAACACGCTTTTAACGCCCTTTGTTGCCGACCTGAAGATTAATCGGCATTGTATCCCTTGGTATTCGCAACATTCATGCGAAACGTATCTCCCACTTTCATCACTTTTACAATATGGCACAACATTGACAATCGATGAAGACTCGGTTGACGATTAAAGAGAACCGCATCACCGTCCATTAAATGACGATGTACTATATCGCCATTATTGAGATATACGGAACTTCTGTCCACATATTTGAGTGAAATCTGTTCACCCGTTTTCTTTTCGAGGATTTTTGCCCCCGGGTATTGATCTGGACCGTTCTCAATGAGTTTCATGAGAAAGTCGCGGTTACGATCATTTACTACTACCGGTTTTGTTAAATTTTTTACTATTTTCATTGGAACACCCAATTGTCGTATAGAAATACTCGGATCACCTGTAATAACTGAACGGGCACTAAAATCGACACGTTTTCCCATTAAATTGCCTCGAATTCGCCCATTTTTACTATTAATACGACCCATAATACATTGAAGGGGGCGACCGGAACGTTGAGCCATAGGAGCAATTCCTTTAATTTTATTATTTACAATCATCGCGATCGAATGTTGAAGAATCGTTGTCCAACCTTCAATAACATTTGCGGGTGTATCCTTATTTCCTATTTTTTCCAAAAGAATATTGTTTGTTTTAATAATATTACTATAAATATGTGTCAGGTCATCCTCGCTTCTTTGCTGTGCGTCCTGTTTTACTGAAGGACGGCAACTTTGAGGAGCCACCGGCAATACTTGACATATCATCCATTCTGGGCGCGACCATTTCGGATTAAATCCCATAAAGAATACGTCTTCATCGCTAATTCGTTTAAACATTTTAATAATTAATTCAGGAATTAGTTTGATATTGATTGTTTCTTTTTGTTCTCCCATTTTCTCCCAAATAGCGAATATATTGGACATTCCTTCTAAACTGATTTTGGTCGGTTGTTTACATCCACACCCGTCGTCGGTTTTTTCACCACAACGTTTAACACTCGACGCAATACCACATACATAATCCCACCTGTTTTCCCCACTTCTTTTGAGAATATGGGAATGTTGCGATTTATTAATAAGTAATTTACTACATTTAAAACAAATACAACGGAGAATTTTTATAATTTCTTTCAGATGTTGGATAAAGAATACCGGTTTTGCTAATTCAATATGACCAAAGTAACCAGGAGAATTTAAATAATTCTGTCCGTCAGTAGGACAAATGAGCGAATTTTCTAAAACACCCATCCTTACATCAAATAGTCCATTTACACAAGGTTTGTTATTAACATATGTATCACGACTTGTAACATTTACTACCGAATTATTGCGTATTTCTTCTGGACTCAACATACTGAGCTGAATTCCAACAATCTTTGAAGGAATCTTATATTCGTCAGTTTTCATCATTATAATAATTCTAAAGATTGTATTATATATTAAGATAGTTTTATATTGTTATTTAGGTTACAATAAACAGACAATCAATTTTTTGGAAATCCGGGAAACCTACGGTTTCCCCGGACGCCCCTTCCCTTATTATTGGCATTTCGTGTGAAAGTTATTGTTAAATTTTTATTATATTATATTGGTATTTCGTGTGAAAGTTATTGTTAAATTTTTATTATATTATATTGGTATTTCGTGTGAAAGTTATTGTAAATTTTTATTATTATATTGGCATTTCGTGTGAAAGTTATTGTTACTTTATTATTATATTGACGAATTTGTATGTGTATGGATGTATGGATGTATGGATGTGTGGGGGTGTGGATGTATGGATGTATGGATGTGTGGGGGTGTATAAAATTCATACATATATAGTTTCATTTTTTATTACTGTATAATAAGAAAAAATGAAAGATTAAAAGTCAACGTCCAGAATTAGCAAAACCGAAAAAAATAAAAGTATTAAATCGATGAAGTATTAATCCTTATTTGAAACAACCATTTTATAAAATTCTAATTTTTAGTATTTTATAAAAAAATAACATCATACTTGGTATCAAAGTAAATACTGATATTAATTAATGTGTGGACTCGCTCGTTAAATCGGTGGTAAATTTGCCAATACCAGTCGTATAATACCCAGACTTGCCACATCATATGATACAATAAGCGGTAAATTATTATCTATATATAATTCAATCATATTACAGAGTGGTGTACATTTAATAAACTGTGAAAGGGATTTTAAACTGAACATACCTTGAATCACGGTTGACGCATCTGCTGGATTCTTAATAAATTCCATATATCCATCGTGTGCGGATCGGTAGATTTTTAAATTGGCAAACGACCCTTCTGCTGTAAATATAAGATCCTTTCCAATACTCCGGATTTCGATGCGATCACTAATACAATTTAAATCACGGATGATTTTCTGGAAATCCGTGCTTGGGAGGTTAATAACTGTAGTATACACCACGTCTGGAATTACCAACTCCTCCAAATCCGGTTCAATTAATCGCAATTTTTGACTATAGCATTGGCGAATGTCTCCATTGTCATATTGAAAACCAATATTACTAACCACCCCTTCGTGATAATCAGTATTTTCTATATAGATCGTCAATGTATCGTCGTTGGAAATAGTGCTAATTACGCGGAAAAGATGGAGTGTATTCGCACATATTACAATTTTATCCGGTTTACAAACGTAATGCTCGAATTTACTGGCTTCTAAAAACACATTTACAAGAATAGTATGTGTTTTATCAAAATTAATTATCTTTAACCCTTCTTTCGTAAAGGTAATTGTACTGTCCGCAAGAATGTCCTTTATTGCCGTAAACACATTTCGTATAGGCTGGATTTGAACGGTTTTTATTGTTAAAACGTTATTCTCTTCGTTCATTTCTAAACTCGTACACAATATAATAACTATAGATCAAATCTTTATGTTGTAAAAATATACAAAATATACTTCCAATAAGAGCGATATAAAATATGTAAAATAATAAATACGCCAACTATATTTGCCGACCAACACCACAAGGAACTAAATGTTCCCTCGTAATAATAATTAATTGCACTATAAATATAAGTTACAAATATTATTATAAAGGTTGCGTAGTATTTTTCAATCCATAAAACGAAGAAAAAGATGGTATAAATATAATATGTTATTGTATAGTTCTTTGTCCAATTCCAACTTAGATGCCCGTTTTTCGCCACACTTGCTGAATAGTCCACCGTCTCTGTTTCATAAATGTATAATGTCAAAGAAAGAAATAATATATATAGTACCAAAAACCATTGTTGAATTACGGGGTCTGTTATTATTAAACAGAATGCGAATGGATGGATCGCCAATAGTAAAAACGCCATAAATGATATTAAATGATTCCATTCCACGCTAGAAATCGAATCGCGTTCCCACGATTTGTTTGTTATATTTCTCCAAAGAAAAAACTCGATAAGTTGCATCAAAATAAACCAAAAATAAAGAAACATTATTTTTGGTTTGAATCCAACCACTAACGCAATAACAAAAACACAAGCGGAAAATAAAAATGTATTTAAAGATACTTCAGCACTCCAACACATATAGAATCTTTTATTTATATATCATTTATTTTATCTTGCCCACATCATTCCACAATTACCACTGATGAAAGAAAGTACATTGTACCTTTCTTCAAATACTGTTAAATTATAATTATATTGATATAATTGCCACGCCTGTTTCGAACTTACGGATACTGGATTCCCTATCGTATCACAAACTACACTAAAGTTCGCTCCCGATGGGTCGATTTGCGGAACATACGTTGTAAATTCCAGTTCAATATTTTTAAATTTACTCATATTAATAGCCCCCGAAGGTTGGTAAACGAAAGGGGATGTATTTAAACAGTAATTATAACAGTATATACCTTCTCTCGCAAACCCGTTAGTTCGAACGTATTTTTCCACATAATCATATATTCCCCTTTCAATAATATTTTCACGATATTCTCCTTCTAATACGATTCCCATTGTGTTTAATATTTCTTTACGATTATAGGGTGAAAAATCACCTGTAATAAATAATCCAGTACTATTATTGTCACCCCTTACATTCGGTCCATACATAATTCGCAAGGCTGGATCAGTTATCCCGGTATTAATATCGGGGGGTAATGTGGTACTGGGTAAAATCACATTCGATGGCAAAAAATTATACGGCCAGTTAGTATAGTTTGACCATTCATTACGCATATTAACATCGTTTCTTTGGAAAAAGAACATCCAGTTACTGACCATGGACGACGAATTAAAAAGGCGGACTTTCGAATTACCGGCAACGTTTTCAAAGAAATATTGATATACATCCTTTACTAAATAAACCTGATCCTCCATTGCGAATTTTCGTGATTCTTCGTTTGAAAGAAAACAATATGTGGACAATAAATGTATATCGGCATTCCATGTTTTCACCGTGTTTTTATATGCGTTGGAGTCTACGCGAATTGAGGGGGGCGTTTGTAAAAAACGGTATAATTGGAATTGCTCCTGTGTAAAATCCGGCTGTATATATGGATAATTATATTGCGGGTCAAATACGTCACGGACTTGAAACAGTTCTTGAATTGGACGGAGAGTTACTGTTATAGTTAATTCATTGTATTGAAGACAAATCAACGGAAACGCACACTGATTGTTCAAAGAAAACCACATATTCAATGGAATATATAATGTTTTTCCACGTATAGACGGTTCCGCTCCCGTCGGGTTTGATGTATAATATGCGGAAGGATACACGTTTTGACGTCCATACGCGTTTGCCGGATTATTCAATTCTTCAACATTCCCTGACATGCGATTAAATAAATCCTTTTTTTCATTCGGGAAATCGCGTTCCATCATCGACAATAAATATTCGCCACTATATCTCTGAATAAGAACCGCGCCACAATTTATCTCAATCGAACGAATCATTTGAATACCAACGTCTTTAATCCACCGAAAATCATATGGCGTCCACTCGTTACCAGTTTGAGGGCAAGGATGGTATATCGGACTCCATATATCCGGCAAATTGACCACTAAATAGGTATCCATTAGTAAGTCAGCATAACGTTTTATCTTAAATTGAAATACGGAATCATCCGTTAAACGCAAATCACGGCTTCCTTCATAGTCCAGTCGGAATTTTTGAAGTCCAAAGTTGGTATATTTAGAATAAGCAATTTTAAAAAAGGTTTTTGTTGGATTTCCTGTTAAAATAACATTGGCATTTCCAACGCTGACTAAATTAAATAATCCACCAGCCATATTTATTATTGAAAAATTATTCTTTATATATACATATATTATATGGAATCATTGAATTGGTATAAGAAAGTTTCTATAGTGCTTATTATTATTATAACTACCTATCTACTATTTCGATTTTTACAAAGTCAACGAAATCTCTATGAATTTCAATCACGAACAATGTCAGTATTAGACGGGGGAGCTGGTATTAATGAAGGGTTCGGGGGCGTTGATGATAATATTAATTTTATGATGATTAATGATTCGGGTGCGAAAACGAAAAACACGAATTATACTGATTATCCAAGTTTGACGCTGAAGGATTATGTCGTTAAGTCGTCCTATAATACAGCCTATATCGGGTCTTCCATGTCCTTTAAAGCAATTACTTATGCTTTGAGTCGTGGATACCGTTTCTTGGATTTCGAGGTGTTCTTTATAGATGGGCTCCCGTGTGTAGGGTATAATAGTAATTCAGCCACACCGATGAAAATAACCTCTTCGAATACTCTTCCGTTTGGACAAGTTCTATATAATGTGGTAACAGAAGCGTTCTCAGCCCCTACACCTAATATAAACGATCCATTGTTTATTAATCTTCGGCTTAATTCGAAAGATAATAGTTTATATGAAATGGTGGCAAAATCGATCGATAAAAATATTAATAACCGGCTCTATCAAGGTAAAGTGGATTCAACCACCAAACTGGTCGATATAATAGGCAAAATAGTATTAATAGTTGATGTTACTAAGTCGCCCGATTACGATTCTTACCCAACCTGTGCGAGTATTGAAATGAGCCAAACCCAATGTTATAATTTGTCGAAATATGTTAATATAGAAGGGGGGAGTAAAATGTTTCAATTAGTAACCTATGACAGTTTATTGAACCAAACTACCAATCCACCAAACGTAAATACCAAAAATGGAGAAACAGATTTAACCGTCTTGAAAATGACTTATCCAGATATTACTATGGGGAAAGAAAATCCCGCGATAAAACCATTTATTAAAAACTATGGAACACAATTTGTAGCAGTAAGACTAAATAATTTAGATACGAATTTAAAAAATTATGAATCTTTCTTTGGTGAATGTGGATATGGGATTGTTCCCTATTCAGTCGCATTAAAAAACATTGAACCGTAAAATACTGCCCCGCCCCCTTCCATCTCCCTTTTTCTTCCGTTTAAACCATATAAATAAAATATTATAAAATTTAATATTTAGAAAATACTATGGACGATTTCTTGATTCCAACGCTCAATGATTCTCGAAATGAATGGTGTGAAAGATTAACCTATATATTAATCCCACACATTAATGAAGGTATAAAATCTATCTTTAATGAAGCTTTTAAAATGTGTATCGAAAATAATGAACCCGTTAAATACCTAATGACATTTCAAAACCTTCTTTCAAAAATTCCACAATGGAATTCTGTTATTATACAAGAAGAAGTCCAAAGAATTATCAATAAAAGTGGTTGTAACTATATAAATGATTTAATCACTTGTGTACATGTTATTCAATTAAAAGTTCTTACGTGTATACGAGTTGGTAATAAACAAAAAAAAATAGATATTTCTATACCCAAACTTGATCATTTCATCCATAGTGTTTATATACAAGTTGCTCGTAAGATATACGCAAATGTCTACTTATTTGAAAAGGGTGCGGGGATTTCGCCACTTCAAACACAAAAAAATAATCGTGAAATAGAAACTATTATTCGGGAATGTATAATGATAACTATTCGGGAAAGTATACCCACCGAGCAAATTGTTCGTGCCTATTTAGATGAATCAGTAGAACATGAAGAAGAAATTATTATAGAAAATTTGGAAGACTCGGTTGCCATTGGTACATCGTCCAACGAAGAATCCGTGGTAAAGGTAAAAGGGGGTAATACTGATACCATCAACGCCGTCGACGAAACCATTCACGAACCGCCCCCGCCACCAATTGTTCCACTAATTAAAAATGTCGATGATAAAGAAGAACCTACCACCACATTAAAATTCAATGATATAGATTATGTTATTGACGAAAAGGGGATTAAAAGTGAAGAAAACGCACCCAAGAATTTAGAAAGACTTGAAGAAATCAGCATGTCAAATTCAATTAAGAGAAAACTGGAAGAAGAGGAGGATGATAACACAGAAAGTAAACTAAAAATACACGACGATAACGTAGATTTAGGAAATATTGATGTTTTTAATATTAATAATATAGTTGGAGGACCATCAAATACAGACTCTGTGGCTCTATTGGATGTAGAAGAATTAGTATAAACCCAATTTTAGGATATTGTCACTCGTACGTATTATATAATTATTTTTTTTTTAATTATATAATTCACATTAAATGTCCACTGTTTTGCAAAATATACTAATTGTTCCGGTTATTGCCACCGCTTTTTTTTGTATTAGTAAATTTCTCGAAATGAAATTTATTGATAAAGATGTTAAACCTATAAAAATTGTTTTTCGAGACGCACTTATAGTTTTTATATCATCCTTAACCGCGACGTATATTTTCTTTCAGTTTAGTGATAATATACAAGATTTTTTAAATGTTATAACTGATTCAAAAGCGACGGCTTCGTCGATCCTTGGGGGCGGTGGCGGAGGGGGGGTATCATCTAATGCCGAAATCTTTACCGATAATCCTACCTTTTAACCTCGTTACGGATATAAATGGCGCGGTTTAACTCGGTGGCGAGAGTTGGTTTCGTCAACTGTAAAAACATCGAAAAAAACTGAAGGGTGGGGGGGCAGAAAAACGGTCACAATTAAACTTTCCATGAATAGTTGTCCAATATACCTTATTTAGTCGGTTGGATGCTAAACAATAATTGTATATTTGTTCTCCGCCAATAATGAAAATAGATTATATTAGTTGGTCGGGGTTTTCACAATATTCAAATGCTGACTCGATAGAGTTTATAAATTGTGTATGTAATTGAACAAATAATTCGTTTTTTATTATTCTTAAAATTACTATAGTTAATCTATTTGGAAGGGGTCACTGGCAACGATTCCCATGTTTTACAACCCATTATAATTGCGTTAATTTTATTTGAATTTTGTGTAAATGTTGTTGTTTTACGGAAAGAGTTTTCTTTACCAATTCCGTCTGCTTCGTCGGTGGCGACTATTATTGAAAACTCGTTTAGCATTTTTATATGATTTTATAATTTTGTATTTATGTTGTGTAGTTCTTTTACAGTTTCTATAACTCTTTTTACCACCGTTAATATCACGTTTATTACCAGAAGAAACATTAAAATTTCTTCTTCGTGATTCTGGTCGTGATGGTATTCTTCCTCGTGATTCTGGTCGTGATGGTATTCTTCCTCGTGATTCTGGTCGTGATGGTAGTAAGATATTTTTTTTCAATTCAGAAACCTCATCTAACGATGGGTCATTATTTTCCGATTCCGAATTCGCACCTATCTTTTTACTATGTTCATGAAATCTTCTTCCTCGTGATCCTGGTCGTGGTGTTAGTGAGCTACTTTTTTTCAATTCCGAAACCTCATCTAACGATTTCGAAACCTCACCTAACGATGGATCATTATTTTCCGATTCCGAAACCTTAACTAACGATTCCCCATTTACTTTAGTCAATTTAGGATCTTCATGATGATGAAAATTTTTTGTTTGTGTGGATGGTTCTTTAGTTATTATCGCCGAATCTGGCGATGGTTTCACTGTTTTCTGTAGTAACAACCTATCTATTTGATTTTGTGTATTGAATATAATGAAAATTATATGATCCATATCATTCATCTTATCATGTTCATCCTTCTTGTTCGATGTATTTTTTTGTATTTGTATTATTTTCTTAAAATTCGATAATATACAATCTCTCATTTTTTTAATATCGAAAAAGTAAACTTGTGGACCGTATGAACGCCTCGATTCACCATCATAGGATTTAAGCGTAGCATACTGACTACTACGCGGAATACTACGCGGACTTGAAAAACTGCTCCGTATATTATTTTGAATTGTTGTCTCACTTCTACTTCTAGCTAACGATTGGTTAGATTGATTATACGCAAGATCCGTACGTATTATTTTATCTAAAATCTGTAATAAATCATTTATTTTATCAGTGCGTTCGGATACAAAATTGATTTTTTCAGTTAAACTAAAACCGTCAATATCATGTATACTAACGCGATTACTCATTATCAATTCAATTGAATTTAATATTTGGTTATTTTGAACCTCGTATAACGGGTTTGATACCGTTTGTCTCATTTCTCTTATTTGTCTTATTTTGTTTGCCATATTTAATATATATATATATAGATTTTGTTAAACATTTCTCGTTTATATAGACTGATTTGTCGGTAAAAGATTAACCCGTTAATGTTTCAACATTTTTAGACGAATATAACAAACTATGAATTAAATATTATATATGTCTAAACCACCTAAACCAAAAAATTGATTACTTTATAATTAAACAAACCGTTATATTAAAGATTAAAGATATTAAAATGAACGAACAACCTACTACGACCGACGAAACGAGGGAATATATGTTTAAATTGATAAAGACGGGGGAAACGGTGGTTCTAAGATTCCCAACTTCTCTCACTTTGGCAGAATTTATACATGTTATTAATAATAATTTTAAAGAACGGTACGGTATAGATGAATATAAGTTGATTGAAGGGGGGACGAAGTTAGCGGAAGCAGGTCAAATATACGACTTTCGTAATGTTCCAACACGTATAACGAGCCTATTTCAGTTTTTCGGTAATACTAATACATTTTATATATATTCCTAATTTACGGGGAACCTACTACAGGAACCTACGGTTCCCCGTACGCCCCTCCCTTTTCCAGAGCGACCGAAGGGAGCGATATACAATTTATTAACTTCCAGAGCGACCGAAGGGAGCGATATACAATTTATTAACTTTTATTTGAAACAATCTTTATATAAAAATCTATTTTATAAAATATTTAACTTTATACTTGGTAATAAATATAATACGTATTGTAAACACTTTTTAATTAATGCGCGGATTTGCGCGTTAAAGGGTTTATACCAAATTAAAACCATTGATTTTTACAGAAAACGTCTTTTAAGAATCTGTATATCGGTCGCTCCGGAAAAGGGAAGGGGCGTCCGGAGAAACCGTAGGTTTCCTGGAAGGGAAGGGGCGTCCGGAGAAACCGTAGGTTTCCTGGAAGGGAAGGGGCGTCCGGAGAAACCGTAGGTTTCCTGGAAGGGAAGGGGCGTCCGGGGAAACCGTAGGTTTCCTGGAAGGGAAGGGGCGTCCGGGGAAACCGTAGGTTTCCTGGATTTCCTGGATTTCCTGGAATTTACAAAATTTAAAGAATAATAATTGTATATAAAATTTTTGAAAATCAAGGTGTAAAAATATTCGATTAGACATATATTTTAAGTATATATGAGAATAGAAATAGTGCTTTTTTTTATTGCCAGTTTAGTAATGGCAAATATTTATTACGAAGGTAAAATAATGCAGTATATTATTTCACGAAAAAAATACTGGCAAATGGCTGGTGTTTTATTTGGTTTCTTTGTAATTTATTATTTGATAAAAAAAAACCCTTTAAGTGCCCAACAAATTTTAATGACTTCAAACGAATATGTAAAATACCTCCCTTTGGATAAAGGTACGGTAAATATGATAAGTCCTATATTAGATTTTAGTTGTAAAACAAATTGGACGGGAAATAGTGGTAACTATATTGGAGGTGGAGAAAAATATCCAATTATAGAAATACAGAAAATAAAAAATCCTGACGCAATACACAAACGGTCAGTGTCGGAAACAAAGAAAAAATATATTAGTGCTCAACAAGGTTGGAAATGTGGACATTGTCAACAACAGTTGTCATCAACGTATGAAGTAGACCATATAGTACCTCTTTATAAGGGGGGGACGAATGATTTAACGAATCTGGTTAGTCTTTGTCCAAATTGTCATCGCAAAAAAACGGCAATGGATCGAATGAAAAGCGAACAATAAATTCCGGGAAACCTACGGTTTCCCCGGACGCCCCTTCCCTTTCCGGAGCGACCGAAGGGAGCGATATACAATTATTATTCTTTAAAATTTTGTAAAATATAAATCCTTGATTTACAAAGAATCTGTATATCGCTCCCTTCGGTCGCTCCGAGGACGGAGTTTTACACCTTTTTACATTTCAAACACCAATTTTCAACTATTAACCCTTTAACGTTTTCGATATTTTTACAAAAATCAAATATTTTACTTATTTTAAGATATTTGGTTCGATGTATGGTGTAGTGTTTTATAATGACCGAATAAAATAATAATTTCATTAACACTGAAATCCGCGGGTTAAAACGTTAAAGGGTTAAATAATATACATTTATGTCCGATATATTTATTAGGTACAACTATTTTAGTTATTTTTAGTTAACCCATATAAAATATGTATATACCATATAACTAAAATGGGTAAATATAGTTGCGAAAAATGTGCTAAACCCTTTTCTCAAAAATCACACTACGATAAACATTTAACTCGTAAAAACCCGTGTGAAATACAAACTGATAAAATAAAGGCATTAATAGACAAGGCAGTTGAAGAAAAATTTATTGAATTTAACAAAAAATTGATTTTAAATAATATAAAAAACAATATCACAATTAAAATCGCCGAACAAATGGACACTTCAAACATCGCTGAACAAATGGACACTTCAAAAATGAGTAAATTACAACTATTGGAAAAGTGTAAAGAATTGGGTATTACAAAGTGTAGTTCAAAAAACAAAGGCGAATTAATTACTTTAATAAATGATAAGAGAGAATCAAAAAAAGTAGAATTAATACAAGATGATAAAAATATTGATGGTGCTATTTTAAACGAAATAAATAATAGTGAAAATATAATAAAAATTGTATCTCTATTTGCCGGGTGCGGAGGTCTTGATTTTGGATTTCATAATAATCCTAAATACAAACATGTATTAGTAAACGATTTTGATAAAGATGCTTGTGATACTTATGAAAATAATTTTGGAATAAAACCGGTTTGTGGTGATATTAAAACTCTAACAGAAATACCTGATTTTGATTTATTAATAGGTGGATTTCCTTGTCAAGGATTTTCTATGGCAAATCCATACAGAACAGAAGCAGATGAAAGAAATAAGTTATATTTAGAAATTTTAAGAATTTTAAATCAAAAGAAACCATCTTATTTTATTCTCGAAAATGTAAAAGGTATATTAAATATGGGAGGTTACGATACTAAATTGGATAAAAAAAATAAAACAGGAAGAATTGTAAAAAATATAGTTGAAGAATTGGAAATGTGTGGATACAAAGTTCAATATAAATTATTTGAACTAAAAAAATTTAATATTCCCCAAAAAAGAGAAAGGGTCATATTTATTGGTCTGCGAAATGATATGAACTTTGAAATTAAATGGCCAATAGGAAGCAATACAGAATTAACATTAAAAGACGCTATTGGCGATTTACCTATTGATTATATAGATGAAATACAGCATATTGGAACTAAACATAAATGTAATGTTAATGGGTTTTTAGGAAATCGTGAATTAAAATGGGATGAACCATCGCCAACTATTATTGGAAGGGGGGGAGGGAGTGGTGGTCCGGTTATTCACAATCATCCTAGTTTAAAAAGAAGATTAACAATAAGAGAATGTGCTAGAATACAAACTTTTCCGGATAACTTTATATTTAAAGGTTCAGTATCATCTATGTATAAACAAATTGGAAATGCTGTTCCTTGTATCTTTTCAGTATATTTATCTAAAATATTTAATTAAACTAATAAACGAAATCTTGGATGACCTCGTGTAATTCTTTCAAACTTAATATTTGATATATTATCTAAAATACAATAACCTTTTTTTCGTCTACAAATATAAGCGTTAATCCTGAAAATATCGACACAAGAGAATTTAATGAATTATATAATTTATCAGGGTTTATAATATATTCGTGTGAAATATAATTTAATAACAATAGAATATTATTAAATTCATTAAATTCTTCTGGAAGATATTGTTTCAGTATTAGACATATATTATAATATTCAAATAAGTTCATCTCAACGATAGTACCATCTTTTTTTATAAATGGTTGTATATTTGGAAGTGTTGAAATAATTTGTTCTCTTTTTTCGTGTAAAAGATGTATTATTTTATATAATTTTTGTATATTTGAAACACATAATTCGTCTGGACTGACTTCTTCAAAATTTTGTAAAATTGTTATTTCTTCTTGTGTTAATATATTTGAACAAAGTATTTTTCTAAATGAATTTAATAAATCTGTAATTTTTGTTTTAATTGGTCTAAGCGCATTACGACCTTTTACTCCTGTATTAAAAGTATTTTTATCTAATTTTTTAACATCACATTCGCATTCGATTCCTTCAATAATAACTTTCATATCATAACTACTATTTTGTCCTAGGATAGTTGTATCTAATTCACGAGCAACTTTTTCCTCACCATCTCCAACACCTTTAATAGTAGTTTTAAATGAAATATCATTTGATTTATCGGTCCAATTTATCCATTCAATTTGTTGAATAGAAGAACCTCTTTTCGTATTAATTATTTCTTGTTTAGTTTCCATTTCTTTATTGTATGTAATAATATAATACTCATTTGTTTAGGTATTTCATTTCAATTTTTTATTTATACAATTATTATTCTTTGAACTTTGTAAAATCCAGGAAACCTACGGTTTCCCCGGACGCCCCTTCCCTTTTCCGGAGCAACCGAAGGGAGCGATATACAGAATCCAGGAAACCTACGGTTTCCCCGGACGCCCCTTCCCTTTTCCGGAGCGACCGAAGGGAGCGATATACAAATTCTATACAATTATTATTCTTTGAACTTTGTAAAATATAATTATTGATTTTAAAGAAACATGCTTTTAATATTCTGTATATCGCTCCCTTCGGTCGCTCCGGAAAAGGGAAGGGGCGTCCGGGGAAACCGTAGGTTTCCTGGATTCTGTATATCGCTCCCTTCGGTCGCTCCGGAAAAGGGAAGGGGCGTCCGGGGAAACCGTAGGTTTCCTGGAT
>Ga0247722_10000081_pt1 | contig 58020 bp, 49 predicted proteins | sample MSEWelMarce3H_FC_FD_189094 | JGI IMG/M metagenome (GOLD analysis project Ga0247722, IMG submission 189094) | Subsurface sediment microbial communities from gas well in West Virginia, United States - MSEEL Well Study Marcellus 3H_FC | ecosystem: Environmental > Terrestrial > Deep subsurface >...
GTTTAGTGGTGCTATCAACGGCTGGCGCCTGCGATTCAACTTTTGTTTTACATATTGTTAAATTATTGTGTCGGAGCTTCATATAAAATAGCAAAAATTGAAGCTTTTTATCATGGTATATCAATCACCTACTAAAGAGTAATGCAACTCAAGGCAACCTGGCCCGACGCGATTTACGCCAGACACCAGGTTCAGGGCATCGAATGGATGCTGAACCTAGAGCAAGAGGGTGTCAAGATTGCTAGCTCTGCATATGGTGACTATGTTGTGCGCGGCGGTATCCTTGGTGACGAAATGGGCCTTGGTAAGACCATCCAATCGCTAGCTCTTATTATCAATGGTAAGGGTGCAAACACTCTGATTGTGACCCCCCTCGCCGTGAGGAAGCAATGGGTAGAAGCCGCCTCTAAGTCCAAGCTGAATATCTTCACAGCCGACAAGAATGGCTGGACCCGTGTCGGCAAGCGCGTGCTCGGCGGCAAGTCAATCTACATTGGTCACTACGAGAAGGTTGTCTCTGCAGGCAGCCTCTTCAAGCAGACCCCCTTTGACCGCATCATTCTTGACGAGGCCCACCGTATCCGCAACACCAAGACTGCAACCGGTAGGGCAATTCTTAAGATTAACGCGACCTACAAGTGGGCTCTTACAGCCACCCCCATTGTCAATAGCCTCGATGATGCCGTTTCCTACCTCAAGTTCATTGGCTTCAAGATTGAGTCTAGCAAGTGGTCTGACCGCTACACCGAGTGGATTTCCAACGTCTATCTTGCAAGAACCATCGACGAGGGAGAGGCCCCTGCTGGGCTGACAATGCCCCCGACTCCTATTGTTGAGACAAAGTTTCTTGACTTTACCAACAAGGAGGAGGAGATGGTATATAGTGGCATCTTAAATAACATTGAGTCCCAGTGGCGCTCAGCACAAGCCCTGAAAGGTATTGCCTATGAGCTGCAGCGCTTTGCTATTCTCCTTCGCCTTCGCCAGGTCTCTGTCAATCCCCAAATCTATATTAACGCTCGCAAGAGGGAGGCTTTCGGCTGGTCTGGTCCCGAGTTCGTTGTGCCCAGCCGCAAGTTTGACGAGATTTCCCACCTCCTTCGTGATAGCTATGAAGGTGGGGAGTCTAATCGCTGGATTATCTTCTGCCAGTTCCACGAGGAAATGGAGCTTCTGTCTGCCTTCCTTAAGGCGTTTCCCTTTATTGGCAGTGTCTTACAGTATCATGGTGGCATGAGTTCTGCCGAGCGCGACGAGGCCATCAAGGAGAGCAAGATTCATTCTACAGGTGCAAAGCAGGACGTGTTTCTTATCCAGCTTCAGGCCGGTGGAACGGGGCTGAATCTTCAGAATTACAATCGCATTATCTTTATTAGCCCCTGGTGGACATCTGCCCTGCTTGAGCAGGCTAGGGGGCGCGCAGTCCGCATTGGACAGAAGGACGTTGTCAAGATTTACTGGTTAAGGCTAGCTGCTGAGGAGGACCGCATGAGTATTGATACTCTTATGATGGACAAGGCGGATGCAAAGCGAGATATCGCCAGGACATTTCTGAGTTGGTCTTGTAACAAAAAGAATAACTAAAGCACAACCAGAATGGAAGCAGCAACTTCAACAACATTTACAAGCACAAGTTTTTTTGTATTTTTCGCTATCATAATTGCAGTCGCTGTAGGATTAGTAACGATGTCTGTTTTTTCTAGAAGGAATACAGTGCCTTCCGGGGTAAGAGCAGAAGGATTCCAGGGTCCAGCTATGGGAGTATCTGATTTGCCTTGCGGACAGGAATCTACTGAAGCAAGGGCCCTAGCGGAAATGTTTTTTAATAAGGCATCATCAACCGAGGAAGGAGAACCTGACTTGAAGGAATTAAGGCAAATTCTATCTAAACTCTGCTGTATGAAACACGATTTAATGAGCCCAGGCCAGGTTGTTCAGAATATGATGTATCTTCCATACAACAATACTCATGATCGTGAGAATCCAGCTGACACAGTAGCCCGCTGTTTCACTAAGTCTATCTCTCCCAGGGATTTAGATATTACATTTGCCACATGGAAAGAACGTGCAGTCACCCTAATCAGTAGGCTCTGCACATCATATAAGTTCTCATCCGCGGAGGTAGATAATGCAATGCAATTATTTATGGCACTCTGGGATGATGTCTTCTCTATTGCAAAAAATGCTTGCTCCCCCCCTCCGAAGGCTGATGAAAATGAGTCCCCCCGCGATCCTAAGGGCCACATTCCTGAATCAGTTCAAGAGCTTGGAACCTATACTGGCTACTATTAAGTAAAGTTCAAGGAAGGAATCTTATTAAGTGAGATTGTTGTTAGCTCTCCCTTGTAATTCAGAATCTTATCTCTCAGTGTGTTACACATTGAGATAAGCTCATCCAGCCATACCTTAGAATACAGATTATTATATTGATTAGCTAATGCCTGCATATCATCTATCTTTGCCGAAAAGGCAGTGCGAAAATGACCAAAGTTCGTGTAAATTGCGAAATACTCATCCTTGAGAAATAGACTGAGCATCTCTATCATTCGCTGTATTCGCCTGTCACCCTGATATAGCCACGGTGCATTCCAGGCAGGGCCTGTCTTCTGCTCTAGAGAACTGAGCATACTCGCCACAACATTCACGCAGTAATTTATCTGATGCTTCTGTATTGACCTTGGATTCATCTTAGTCTGAACACGTTCCCATTGAGGAAGGCACTGGTTCAAGCTGATTCTCGTCTGGTAATCAAGGTAGGGGAAGATGTGGCATTCAATCACGAACATAGGAAACTCATCAAAGACAGTGGGTATCTGGCGAGTAAAGTTTTTCAGGCACTTCTTCTTTTTCTGCTGAGCAATCCTCTGAGACCTCCTGGGCAAAAAGCCTCCACTCATTTTTGACTTTATAGGCATACTAGATAGTTACTAGATGTATAAAGTAAATTTCAATTTTATATTAGATATGATTGGTTCTGGTTCTAGACATAGCACCAGGAAAAATACATTTCCTTATGAGGTGGCAATCCCATCATATAAGAGACATACCACTATTAATGAGAAAACTCTAGCAACTCTCAAGCGCTATGGAATTCCTGCATCTAAAATAACCGTATTTGTGGCCAATAAGGATGAGGAAGCCCTCTATAAACAATCTATGAAGCCAGGAACATACGGGAAATTAGTTGTCGGCGTTAAGGGAATGCACGATATCCGCAATTTCATCACTGGTTACTACAAGGTGGGAACTAAGATTGTGAATATAGATGATGATATCAAGGGGTTCTTAGAATACGATGAAACCAATAAGCGAAAGGAACGCCCACTCAAGAGTCTTATTGGCGTCATTAAGCGTGGATTCGCCGAATGTGAGAAAGCCAAGACTGCTCTCTGGGGTGTCTATCCCGTTGCAAATGGTTACTTCATGAAACCCAAGGTGAGCACCGATATTCGGTATATCATTGGTTCCTTCTGGGGATGTATCAATCCCGGTCTCAAAGGCCCAGATGGCGTGAAAGTAACCGTGGATGATAAAGAAGATTATCAGCGTTCCATCTTGTATTACAAGAGATGGAATGCTGTAGTAAGACTTAATATGTATGCGCCTGTAAGTGCATATTACAAGGAGGAAGGGGGTATGCAAGAAGATAGAACTAAGGAGCGTGTTGAGAAATCTGCCCGCTGGATTGTTAAGGAATATCCTGAATTTGCTGTGCTGAATGCGGCAAAAAAGAGCGGATACATGGAAGTGAAGCTGAAGGATTTACGGAAAGACTAATGGAATTCCTTAATCTTCTGATAAAGCCCTTGCATACACTCCTTATTTTTCTCTCTACGGATAATTGGAAACCGAGAAAGATGAGCAAATCCAACAGTGAGACAGACCTTATCGCCTGATTGCATGACGATAATGTGTGGCCCATCCCATGCCTTGCATGAACGTAATTCCTCTTTCTTTGACCAACCAAATTCTCCCAGTAAAGAAACCATGTGCTCATGAGTCTCAAATCCATTCGCCACGATTATCTTTGGTAGATTCCTTGTAAATATCTTTCTCCAAATCTCCTTTGACGTTGCAATGTGGGCATGCTTTTTAGCCATTGTGTCCCACGAAGGTGATCTGTAAAAGACATAATTGGAAATCATCCATTGAGTATTCATATAAGGAATCCAGTCGTCTGTTCTTCCTAAGAGCTTAGCCATATCTTCAAAGAAATATAACATTTGATTCTGTAAAGGATTCTTCTTCGTCCCTGCCCAATTCTCATTGAGAATTGCATTACCAGATTCTACAAATAAATCTGATGGGTCCGTTTCCATACCACCAGGGTTCAGTCCCACAAAATAGTAATGAGATTCAATACTCTTTGGTTCTGTATATAATACTCTATAAGAACCCGGATTTGCATCGAGTAGCCCTCTCACTTCCTCTAAAAAACTACGATGGGCGTTCATACCATTGCGCCTTGTCGAAGATTTATCATTATTTCTTTTTTCCATTGTCTTACTCGCATCATTCATCTACTTTACCAATATACTAAGGATGCACCAGGCTTAAAAAGAGCATCAGGCCCAGAATCTGAAACACAGATTTAGCCGGACGCGCAAATTCAAATAAAGGCACTACACTAAAATTCCAGAGCCATAAGCCAATTAGAGAAACAATAAGAACCGAAATGGTAAATGCAAGAATTGCGGCAATTGCCTCAGCATATACTGGGTCCTGTCTATGGGATTCTGCACCAGAGGGATTTGTAAAACCTTCAACTGCTGCACGCATAACGGCACTTACGAGCGAATTCATTCTATCTAAGGCACCTCATTTTTCTCATACACGAGAGACTCCCTGATAATGGTATCTCTCTTCGTATCCAGAAATGCAAGAAGCTTATCTGCCTCATCTGCGGTCTTGAAATGCTCCTTGAAATACACCTTCATCTCCTTGATTCCCAGAGGCGACTTGATTACACGCTTCTTAAAGAGGGCACGCGCATTTGATGACTTGAGATCCAGTGCTCCAATACTATTCTTCTTCATAATTGGTAAAATCATCTTCTGCATTGCCTCTGCACGCTTATCGTGCTCACGAATTCTATCATTTATCTGCTTCTTCTCATCCAGTAGTTTCTGCTTGTCCTCCTGCAGTTTCTTCCACTCCGTAAGCAGGTTTGGCAGATTTCTGAAATCGGTGGGGTCAAGCTGATTCTCATCCATTCTATGGTGAAATGGTGAAAAAGTTTTAGGCCAGATTACGCATATTAATGCTTATTATGTTACACTAAAAAATTTGATTAGTTATTGTTATCTAAGGCCTGCACATGCCTCCTCACCCCCCTCTGCACATTGGCACATGTCTCATTGAGACTCTCTGGTATGCCTTTGCCACACGAATCGTAGATAAGGCGATTGATATCTACAAGCTTGAGCCAGAGAAAGCCGCTGAGCTCAAGGCGAAGTTCTTAAAAAGAGGTGAGTTCCTAGTTATGCCCGTCTCTTCCTAGAAGACTTCAGAGCCCATCTTGGTGCTGGCTTTTGTGAGGAACGGTAGCTCAAGGGTAAATTTTTTAGTCCAGTGCCTATGCGTCTTACCTTAAATAAACAATTCAAGATAAGACGCATACAAATGGGAATCACAATAAAGACTGCAAGAAAGCAGCAGAAGATAAGACCTAACTCAAGAAGCATTATCTGCTCTAAAGAAGTTAGTGTTCTGCAAAGAATACCGGTTGCTGTCATACTCACGCTTGCAGAAACAAAGACAAATAGGGCCATGGCCCACACGGGCTTTCTGAAGAGTCGCGAGTAACGAGCATGCTCCTCATTCAGGAATTTCTGCATTTGGCTCCAGGTAACTATTATACACTAGGGACTAGGGTCAATTTTTTGTTTCATAAACAATTCCTTTATACTTTCTTTCTGCTCTTTAAGTTTTTGTAAGTCTGATTTACACTTGGTATTAGCACACTTCTTTATTTTTTCTGATAATTTCCGTAGCTTAGATCCTTCGGGTCCATCATAAAATCCAACCGAACAGTCATAGAATGCAGTATTATTTTTCTGAGGACACTGTATATCTTGTTCTTTTCTAAATCTCTCAGACTCAGCGTCTTGCTCCTTAAAATACGTTGAACACTTTCTTGTCCTACATCTATCAAATCTATTAAATAGTGCTTTTTCTTTCTTCTCTTTCTTCTTTAATCTTGCAGTAAAGAGTTTCCCTTGTTTCTTTTCTATCTTCTTTAATTCCCCATTAAATTCCTTTATTGCCTTATTCATCTACATACTCTAACTAAAAAAAACTCTCAGCCTAGACACCACCCCCTGTCTGCAAATATGGCAAACTACCGTCCGCTTAGAACAATTTGTGCAAAAGGTATGGCCACATGGAGATAAAGCAATTACCACTGGTTCCGTCATACATATACAGCATAGAGGGTCCGATTGCGTCACAGCCCTCTGTGGAAGCAAGATATCTCTTAATGCCGAATATTTCTGCAAGGTGAAAATATAATCCCAGTAGAGTTTCTCAAACTCACCAGTCTTGAATTGTTTCTGAATATAAGAATCCATCATTTCCTGAAATCCATCCAACTCAGGATTCGGTAAGGCCACGAGTTGAGATACTTTTTCTGCCACAGTGTCAATTCGAATACATTCAGATTGCAGCCGTTGATCTAGTCTAATGAGTTCATCACCTGTATCCCTCATGTAATCCAATAGTTGCTTACTCATTGATGTCCATCGTTGAATTGGTGGATCTCCACTTCTAGATTTCATTAATTCATCAATATAAGAGTTCAGGGACTCCGTGCCATTTTGCGGAGACTCCAAAATAAATTGTTTGAAGAATTGCGGAATTTGTCTAGTGGTATCATAATTTGTCAGCTTTCCATATTTTGTTAGCAAGATATGAGCAGTTTTGAGCGGCTGTCCATCTGGTAATGGCTTCTCAAAGAATTGCAGAATCTTTTCTTCGTGATTCTGAATTACATCCTTTATCTTTCGCCTCCATTGTCTAAACTGCTGTTGTTTCTCTGCAGACTCAGATACATGATAAAGAATTACATTCGATACTGCGACTTTTAAGGAATGCTGTGGTTTTATATCAGTTGTATCTGCATCCGGGAAATCAGCAGATGCATATACAACTCCACCCTGAACAGCACCCCCATATTCCCCTTGGTCCCTTTGTTCCATCGCTCTTCTTGGCCCTAGTTAAAAAATAGCATTGATACAGCGCCTAAGCTTGGCTTAGAGATCATCAAGTGTTAGTTCCCTCTCTACCTTAGCTGCTGCAGCTCTATGAGATACTTTATTCTTCTTATCCACCACAATACCCTCTTTCTTTCGCTTATCCCGCTCGGTCTCATTAGCGCTTGTATCTGACTCATCCTCTTCTTTGTCGGTGTCAGTAGCCTCTGCATCTCTGTCAAACAAGTCATCCTCCTCAGCAGCTGCAGCTGCCGCTGCAACCTTCTCTGCAGCCAAATCCTTTCCTTCACCTATTAGCTTGGAAATCTCAGAAACGGTCTCAATATTTCCAAATATACGGGGATCAATTACCTTCTTCAATTCACTAAACTGATACGGGTGGAATTTATCCAGAATATCTCCACGATCCCCTCTGACTCCCTTTGCCAGTTCGCTCTTTGGAACCTCGCAGTCTCTCAGACTCACAAGAACAATATCGCCCACCTCAAACCTCACGGACTTCTTAACGGATCTACAAATCTTGCAAATACGCTGCTTATTGTCCTGACAATAGATCATTGCATTCAAATCGCCAAGTAGCCTGACAAGCCTACCTACCATCTGATCCGACTGAACCTCAATGAATTCCACCTCCTCACTCTCCCCCAGCTTGGATTTTCCCTTTCCACTCTTGTATCCTTTACCTCCACGAATATTTGGCATACCCTTTTTTCTAGTAAAAAATGTATCAATTTTTACAGTATATATTCTTGTAAGCTACTACTCCTTGTAACGCCCCTAATCATCATACATTGCATATAGGACATTAGGCCTGAATGTCACCTGCTCATTCTCTTTCGCGAACCTTGCCCGCGTCTTCATGCGCCTAACGGACCTCTTCTCCACATCGATCCACTCATTCGGCTGTGGCTCATAAGTCCTGAAAGGGTCAGGGTAATTCACTGGCTCAGAGAAATAGTGAGGCTGAACTAGTGGCCTCCTCTCAGTGCAACAGAGAAGCTTGCAGTCATCATTTCTCTTCCTGTAAGGCAGCGTCTTCGATGAGGTGTAAGGAAAGAGAGCACCAACAATTGGACTACCATCTGCCCTGTAAAGCTGGACAGCCTTGGCAGCCTCTGCCCTCGTTGCAAAGAGAGAAGCAATCTGGTCCTTGCTCATCACAGGAATCTCCTGCTTAGGATTAGACCTGTTCTGATTATTCCTGGAAGCCATGGTGTGTATGTAACAAATACGGGGCTCCATCAATTCAATTTTATACCTTAGTATTCGCCTTACCCTTACTCTTCAGAACCCTCTTTATAGAAGATTCAGTATATTCAATTTTCTTTCCGATTAGATTACCAAATTCCTCAAGAATTCGCTTATCCTCCTTTTTAGACGAACAAGGCAAATTATGGCTAGCAAGAGTTGCACGAATATTCTTTCCCTTCTCATCATCTGGAATCTCGATAACTGGGTCACCGTGGATATAAGGAATGTGTTCTTTTACATCTGAACTAATTCGTGTAAGCGAATTAATCTTATAATGACTCAGAACAGTCGTTGGTATGAGTTGCTCAATGAACTCCGGCTTTCTATAATGCCAGGTATCTCTATCTGGGCACTTTATCGTGGTATGTCCATGGACCTGGCAGATACTGCAAAACAAGGCAGCTCTAACAGGGCACAATGCAGGCTCATGTTGCTCAGACTTGTATAGTTTAGAACAAAAGTCGCACATTGTTGCAATATATCGTTATCACAATGGATCAATTTTATTTTTAGGATTTATAACAAGAATACGCTTGTTTCTTATAGATTTTAATGATGATTATTAGATGGCAGCGGCGGCAGTGGCAGCAGCGGCAGCACCAGTTATACAAAGTGTTACCACTCTATTAAGCCCTGAAGAAGGTGATACATTAGCGGAAGTTAAAAAGAAGTTATTCTATTTTATAGCTTATTGCGATACATATCATGATTTTTCTAATGACCGACCGGTAAAGGGAGAAGGTAAATCTGTAAGTAAGGATGACGTAGGTATGCACCGTTCTGACTTTGTAAAATGGATGATTAACGCTATGGAAGGGGAGCAAGCAGGGTCGTTTATTGAATTAATAAATGAATTAAGACCCAGTAGAGGATTAACCTTTGAAAATAATGTGGGCAGGGAATTTTCAGAACTTCCTGGAAGTTATGTTTTAAATAAATTTACTGGTCCTACTAATGCGGATGAGGTTAGAGCTGCTCAAGAAAATGGTGGAGCAAATGATATGACAGAAAGGGGACAGATTCGTAATTATCTCTATAAAATTTATTCATTACCCCCTGGAAGTAATCAACAATACCAGTGTTTAAAAAAGGAACACTTTGCAGCTATACCAGAAGCAAAATCTTCACTTATTGAAATCAATATACCAGCAGCAAATTATAGCACTGGAACAGTTCCTGCAAATTTAATCAACTTCTTAAAAGCAGTATTTCCACAATGCAGCGATGGAGGAGTATTAAAATTTGTTGAAGATGCTGCATCCTTTCCCCGTGAATTATTTACAGGAATGCTAGGTGAGTTTAGAAAGATTGTGACTACACAAACAAAATGGGATCCTGCTGGATTAAGTCTTTCTCAATTTGAGGGAAATTATTTTAGTGCTGAAAATAATGTTATGGCGCCATCATTCTTAGCAGCAAGAGGAAGTGCTGCTGAAATTGCACCAGCAGCATTATCATTAAACTACTTTAACCAACGGAATAATACATTAATTCGCCAAGGCGAAACTCCGAGAAGTATAGTAAAGGCCGGTCCTTCTGTAAATCACTTATTTATGCATATGATTATTGAAAAAGATGGATTACCAGATATGATAAAAAATAAATATAAACAAATGATTAATGTGTCTAAACTAGATAGTAAAAAGAATCTGGTAGAGACTGTATTTCCTGACGCAGGCACTGGTAATACTGCTGCTAGAGGCAATCGCCTTCGTAAATTAACAACGTCTAAACGAACAGGTGATTACGAAAATATTCATTCAGCCATTGAGGCTGGTGCCCTAATGTTTACTGGTGATGAGCCTGCATTCACATACGCTAAACTAAATCAATGTCCCGCTGTATATCATATTAACACTAAGGCTGCACATTTATTTAAACTCTATATACCTCCACCCGCGGATCCTGCAGTTAATGCAAGAAAGATACAGGAAAACTTAACCACTGGGTTACTATTACAATGCCTCGAACTAAGAAATACCTTTGGGGCGACTGCTGCATTTTACACAGGATTTCTAAGAAATCTTAAAGATGCAGTATTTTCTGGTGGTGTGTGGGTTGCTGGAAGTCCTGAGGTAGGACGCCTACTTCAGAAATATTTTATAAATGAATTTAGAGAGAATCGCGAGTTCTTTGCCGAGCTTAAAAAGGCATGCGCGGTATATCGCACTCTAAATATTACAACACCCGAAGCAACACTTCGCACTTATACCTATGAACAATTAAATGAACTAGTTACCCAAGAGGCGGCCCTAGTTGCAGGTATTCAGGGAAGAAATCAAGACCTTAAGGATAAAATGGAAAAGATAAAAAGAAAAATTCCAAGTAGATTTACAGGTTCTCTTTCTTCACCTGCAGATTTTAATCTGTTTAGACCCTTTACAGGAGAAGAACGTGGCGAAGCATTCATAAATAAGGTTGTGCCACGAGGTTCTCCACTAAATAGCGGATTATATCATATTGAACCAGGGACCTTTTTTCCTGAATATAAGTATATTGAAAATAATTTTGAAGGAATTGCTAGATACTTACGAATCAATGAGAGAACTGAAAATGCAGTTCTAAAAGCCAAAAATAATAGAATTATTCAAGAAGTATTAGATGATTTTGGTATAGCTAGTATCCCTGGAGAGGGAACACTTGATGATGATATACGTAGTGTAAGGGCGGAAATTGAAGCTTTAATTGCACCAGTAGGAGGTAGAATACATAGAAATACAGTTACACATGCCAAACGAGCTAGTAATCATAAAACAAGAACTGCTAAGAACCATACGAGTGCTCACTATTATAACTCTCTTCATTCAAGGATTTCAAGGCTAAGTCCTTCTGATGTGCCATTTAACTTTACACCTAGCGAATATGCAGATATACTTGTATATCGCATTATGATTAATAATTGCATACACAAGATAAATATGAAGGAGGGGCATTCTAAGCTAATTGCCCCTATGGAGACGATAAATAGTCCTGAGAAAGAGAATATTCTAATTTCCAAGTATCCTGAATATCAAGATGTGCCACAGGAAATTCAATCAGGTGGAGCACTCAGTGACCATCGCGAGCTTCATGAATACTGTGTTTATTTATACACAAATTCAATTGAGCCATTCTTAAGAAAGCATTTATTTACCGATAGAATAAATGTAGGAGAAGCAGGAGGAGCAAGGGGGGGAGGCCTCTATACTCCAGAAATTGTCCATCAAAATATTCTTCTTTCGATTGTAGGAGGGTCCTATTTTGAAGACTTAGAAGTATTATTAGGAGATATCGTTGGTTCCCCAGAGTTTGCATATCTAGGTCGCCATGGTTCTGCACATCTTTTTAATGGTATGATTGATATAGCAAACCTTGCAATTACAGGTATCTTTACAAAGATACAAAATTCTCATGAAACCCCTACATATTTTATAAAAATTGCATCTCATGAAGGAGCAGTACCAGGTGGCATGAAGATTAATTTACAAAGGGATATTATAGATGTATATACTACATACATCAACAAACAAAGATATGATGATACTTTTTTTACCTATGTAGCAAATATATCCAATTTCTTAGTTAGTATTATACTACATGATACAACTGCCGCAGTTATACCAAGAGAAGATGCTGAACGTGCATTAAATGCTAAAATAGACGCGCTTGCTATAAGGGATGCACCGTTATCTATAGATACAATTAGGGGACTGTGGCCATATTTACAGAATTATATGAAATATGCAATTAATGATTATATGGACTTTGGTAATTTTAGTGGTGGCGCAGCAGCTGCAAGACACGGTGGCTTATTCAATATTAAGCCAAAGGCTCACCGACGAAAGAGAAATGGCTCACCCCGCAGAAAATCTCTGAGACGTAAATAGAATGTCCTGTTTTAAGACTGGTGAAATGACTGGGCTTGCAAATTCCCAGTACTTAATTTATAATGACGCTGCTCGTATTTTTCTTCGCGTTCAAGCCTTCAACCAAAGTGTAAGAACCAGGAGAATTGCTGGAAATAGAACCTTATCCTATTATGTCTTTGCTGATAATACTGAGAAGACCTTGTATAGACAGGGTCAATTCATTTTATCTGAGAATGATCCAACAAATACCGCATTATATCAGGACGTAGAACAAATTTAATTTTCATAAGAGAATAGTAGAATGTCTACCAATAGTCGAACATGTGCCTGCACAACTCAGCAATATTCTCCTATCATGTTTGATTCTGTTGCATACCAGAATTCTGCTAATGTGGTCTATCAATCAAAAAATTCCCTTGTTACTGCTTCTCAAAATGGAACTCTAGGGCAACGCGCTACAGGTAATCCCACCTTCAACTCCGCTTATGAGCGTATGCAATACCTACTTGGGCAACAGAACCAGGCTTCTTGTGGAGTCCCTGGGAAAACTTTCGCCCTCGGCGGAAACTAAATGCTTATCTACAAACACTTTTGGAGACATACTATGTTTCTGCAAGCGTTCCTTCGTATTTTTCTGCCAATGAACCCACCAGAGCCCCCAGGCCTCAATGAAATGCTTTTCCAGGTAAATTGTCTTATCCATACCTTTACCTGTAAAAAAATAGTATTCATTTTTTACCCCTTATATAAAACATATTCCGGCTAATACTTACTTCCTTGACCTCCCTGTAATAGTCGTCCTGAAATTCTCTAACCACTGACTCATAGCATCAGATGGTAGCCACGTAGCCTTCTTAGTTCCTGTATCATACGTGCCTAGCTTAATCGATGTGGCCTGATCAGAATTCAGAGAGCTCCCATGCTGAAAGGCGAACATGTTACCGTCTTTCAGATGCACAGGAATCCCATCAATAATTTCAATACCGTGACTTGGCATACCAAGTATCTGCAAGGATCCGTGTTCATTTTTTGACCCTTGTCCTTGCAAAGCTTGCAAAATTGAACCCGTGCCGCTGGTATTTGTCAGCACAATAATATGTCTCTGCCTATTTCCCGTATCCGTAAGTCATTCACCCCATATCCTCTTGCGGATCTTGTTCAAGACTTTGATGAGGGGCGCATCAAGATTCCCCCACATCAACGCGAGTTTTGCTGGGATATCGGAAGGCAAAGCAAGTTTATCCAGAGCATTCTGAAGGGCTATCCTATTCCCTCTATTCTACTGAGCAAGGAGGCACTCAGTGACCCTACTCACATTCTAGAGGATGGTCGCCAACGTATAACCACAGTGTCTCGGTTTCGCAAGAACCTATTTGCGGTGGAATTTGAGAAGAATGGTGATAAGCTCACTTATTCGCAGCTAAGCACGGATGATAGGGCTCGCATTGACCATGAGATTATCGTGGCATGGACCTTCTGCAATGCCACCCCCCTCGATCGCATTGAGATCTTTGACTGGCACCAGAATGGTGCGCCGCTTTCTTCTGGCGAGCGTTACCATGCCCAGTATGCATCTGCACTTGTGAATTTTGTAAAGAAGAACCTTATGACAGTTGGCGTCGGTTATCACGACCGCGCTGCAGCAATCTGGGGTATTCGTGGGGATCCTGCAGAGCCACCTGAGGGGTTTGTCTCTGCAGATAAGCGTCGTAGGTGGCTGGTAAGTGCTGTAGCACTAGCCCTTGGCCTTGCCTATGGTCCCGCAAATGCAAATATGAATTATGAGAATGGGCGAGAGCTTATCGTGATACCCATCTCTCCAGCAAAGGAGGCTGCAATGAAGCGGGATCTTGAGCGTATCTTTGAGATTTATGAGGCTGTTCAGTCACGCCTTACTGCCACGAAGCCAAAGAAGTGGCTAAATGCCCACTGGGACCTTGGTAACTTTAATGGCTATATTCTCTATAGCCTCTCCGTTTCCGCCCGAAAGGCACATAACGAGGCTCAGAGGAACCTACCTCCTGGCCAAAAGAAGGATGATTTTGAGAAGAGTGGTATCTATCAGCCTGATTCTCTTAAGGATAAGCCTGCAGAGTGGGCGCGACTCAAGGAGGGATGGGTTACCTATATTATGAGTGTGCGAAAGAAAATCAATGATACTCCGAGGCAGACAATTAAAAATGAGCTGCTAAAGCGTATCCACAAGGGTGTTCCAGATTCCCGCATGTGGACTCTGGAGCGCTGGGATGATGGGTATAGGCGTGTGTTTCATCCCGAGACATTTACTGAGAGTTCAGAGAGTTCAGAGAGCAAGGATGCAGATGATAGCGATGATACTGATTCTGACTCAGATTCTAATGATGGGAGTGACTAACTTCTAAAGAGTAGAATAGATGAACACTGCAGTAAATTATCTAGGTTACAACCCCATGGATTATATTCCAGTAATTCTAGTTACAGGAAAAATAGGTCTTTTTGTTGGTGCATTACTTGCATTTTTATATTCCTACGGCGCAGCTAAGCTATCTTATACATACAACATGTCCATTAACAATGGATCCATGGTTTATGTATGGTGTATCTTGTGCTTCTTTTTTTCGTCCATTTACTACCCCTATTACGCACTCTTCTTAAATCCCGTGCTACCCGTATCAGTAGTCGGAGTTACGGTAGGAGGGCGAAGAAAATAGTCTAAATTTCCATACTAGAAATCCTCAACCGTGCTGAAACTCATCTCGGCCTGAGTCTTTCCTACACCCGCCTTGGCATAATTTGCATTACGCTTCTCAAAGAAGTTGTCCTTGCCCTCCAGAGAAATACGCTCCATGAAATCAAAGGGATTTGCCGCATTGAAGATCTTTGGGTAGCCAAGCTGCACTACCAACCTGTCTGCCACAAACTCAATATACTGGCTCATCAGTGTAGCATTCATGCCAATGAGCTCGCATGGTAGTGCCTTCGTGATGAACTGCTTCTCAATCTTCACTGCCTCCTTGATAATCTTATTTACCCTAGCCTTTGTTAGCTTATTCTTAATCTTGGAATACAGAAGGCAGGCAAAATCCGTGTGCATCCCCTCATCGCGCGCAATGAACTCATTGCTCGTGGTCAGGCCAGGCATGAGGCCACTCTTTTTTAGCCAGAAGATGGAACAAAACGCGCCGCTGAAGAAGATACCCTCCACTACTGCAAAGGCTACTAGTCTCGTTGCGAAATCGGCCTCCTTCGCATTTAGCCACTGCTTTGCCCAATCAGCCTTCTTCTGAATTGCAGGAATCGTGCTGGCCGCCTCTAGTAAGTGCTGCTTCTCAGCTCTGTCATCTAGATAGGTATCAATAAGGAGAGAATACATCTCTGAGTGAATTGCCTCCATGAAATTCTGGTTGGCATAGAAGTATTTTGCCTCAGGCCACTGAACCTCATTCTGGAAATTCAGTGCCAGGTTCTCCATAAGAATGCCATCAGATGCAGCAAAGAATCCTAGAACATGCTTAATGAAATGCTTCGTATTTTGATCCAGCTTATCCCAATCCTTCGTATCCTTGGTCAAATCAACCTCTTCTGTCGTCCAAAATACCGCAACAGCCTTCTTTGCCATATCAAAGATATCCTGGTGCTGAATGGGAAAGAGGACAAACCGCCCAGGATTCTCAATGAGGAGCGGCTCATCCGTTACTGGCTTAGGTATCTCCATAGAATTTAGCTCAGCCAGGGCTAACGCAGGCGGCTCTGCTTTCGGGACCCTCGGCTTTCGGCCCGGAGAACCAGTGGTCTTCATGACGTCAGAAACACTTGTTGCAGATGAATCATTGATAATAGATACAATATGCTGCTCCATTCTAGTTCGGGATAGTATATTTAAGGGGGAGAAAGAATCCATTTGGGGCTTTAATATTAAACATTGCCATAATTGTGATGCAATTTTTATAGCATGATACGATAGATATGCAGGGGGGAAGAATTCTTGGAGAAGGAGTGGATGGGTGTATTTTTGAAGGTCCAATGTGGCCATGTGCCCAAGGTAGCCAAGAAGCACCCAAATCACAAAATACGCGATATGTTTCTAAGCTAGTTAGCGTTAAAGATCAAGAATCCAAATTTTTACGAATGGCCGAACGACTTTTAGGACCCGAGTTATCTCAAAAGTATCTTGCTAGATTACAGGCTGAGTGTAAGCCTGCAACTGAACATAGTCTATCTCATCCTGAAAATGCACAAAGTTTAACTGCAGGAGAAAAACATGTAATGGAATGGCCAAAAAAAGGAGAGGCCTGTGGAGAACTGAAGAAAAAACTAGAAAGTGGTGAAAATATTTCTAGTGGTTCAAAATTAATGATTATTGCTAAGTATCCTATAACGGTAAGTGGGTGGGCAGAAAAATTACATAAAACCCCGTTACCCTTTAACACTGTTTTAACTAATATAGAACGTGCAATCCCTAAATTCATCTTTATTCTCCAGAAACTTTATCAGAATCCTAATGAACAACTTATCCATACCGATCTTCACACAGGTAATATCTTTATTAGATTTAACCCACTTGAATTTGGCCTTGCTGATTTTGGTCGATGTGTATTCCGGCGTGCTAATGAAGATCCCTCACAAACATTCTTTGGAGAATTTCTCATAACTTACGTATCTAGAATACCATTTTTCTGTGGATATAGCCAGGTTCCCTTAGAAGCTCGCCTCCTCAGTTTCTGCTATATAAAAAAATTAGAAAATGCAACTCCACTTGCATTAGTTAAAGCCTGGGAAAATGACGAAGAAGTTCGAGGAACTAGTTCAGGCTCAACCGATGTTATTATATTTTACCGTTCTACACTCTTATCCAAGCTTTTACAGCGAATTCTTTTTATCGCTATGATTGAAAAAATTCAATCTGTTTGCAGAAAACTGAGAATAACCTCCGATGCGGTAACTCTCTATACAAGTTTTACTCCTATAGAAAAAAAGGTTATTGAATTTATTTTAACTCGTTACGGAATTCTTTCTCCAATAAATACCATAAATGAAGAAATAATGAATATATATAACCAAGTTCCATTTAGTCAAGAAACTCATCTAAATAAATTTTTACTCAAAGGAATTATGGCACCCTATATTCAAGACGGATCATCGCTTGATATAGCACTGACCTCAGTGCAGGGTGCAGATCTAGGAATACTTTGGGCAGATGTTGTTGCAGGTAAATCTGCCTGATTAGGATCTGTAGAAGTAACCGTAGAATCCATAGCATGCACCCTTTCCAGAAATGCCTTCACCTTCGGATGAACCATAAATGCTCTCGCTGTCAAGTCCCAAATATACAGGCAGTCTAGTGATCTCACCCGCGATAAGGCAACGTAAGCCTGACCATACTCAAAGGTATTATCTCCAATGTCAATTAAAGCACAATCCAGAGTGGCTCCCTGAGCCTTGTGGATAGTGACCGCATAAGCGAGCCTCAGAGGAATCTGTTGCCGTTGCAAGCCCTCCACATCTTCTGATTCCCAGGTATGAGGCTCAATAATGAGAACTTCTCCATTTCGAAATTTTACCATCGGATATCCTGAGGGCCCATCACAGAATTTCTCCACAATACCACGCGACCCATTCACCAAGCCAAAGTCCATGTATTTATTGGTCAGAAGCATAACTTGAGCCCCCTTCCTCAAAGCCAGCTCTGGAACATATGCTCCATTCTTGTCCATCTTCTCAATAGCGTAATCGGTAACCTGCTGAACCGTATGAGCCGTCAAGTAAGCCTGGGTCTTTACTGTTCTCGCTGCGAAAACCTTATCCTCACCCTCACACTTGTTTAGCTGAGTCAAGTTAATCTGCTCAACATCAGCTCGCTTCGTAAAGAGAAGTGTAGGCTTGATTTCCAGCTTCTTCCACTCCTTCGTTTTCCTGGATTCCAGAATATCGAGGGATTCCTTTGTCAGCTCACCTGATCTAGCCTCATTTAGGATTCTCAAGAAGACTGGGTCAGTCTGTCTATGCACTGTTCTCAGAACAACTGAATCATGAATATACGCCTTCCACGCCTTAGATTCAAAGACAAAGAAGCAGTCCTTGGACTCCTTATTTACAGGTGGTAACTGAAACATATCACCCACTAAGATAACTTGTAAGCCTCCAAAGGGTAGGGGAGATCGACGCATTCCCTTACCAATGACGTCAAGCTTATCCAGAAGCTCTGGCGTCATCATACTGACCTCGTCAATGATAAGGGCATCAGCCGCTAGCCAATTCTTCTTGGCCTTGAATGCCTTTCGTAGTTTCATCAGAATAACCTCGGCGGCCTCTTTCCCCAAACCAATACCTGCCCAGGAATGAAGAGTCTTTGCACCCTTTCCTAAGAGAAGAGCTGCACACCCTGTCATAGCAGTCAGAGCAACATCACGTCCATCATTATTAAGGGCAGACACAATATTCTGAATGACATAGGATTTTCCTGTGCCTCCTGCACCCGTTAAGAAGAATGATTTTCCTGATTTGGCTAAATTAACTGCTCGTTCTTGGTCTTCATCCATTTGTGCAGTAGATGAGCAGCAGCAAATAAGCAATTTTTATAGTGATTGCATATAAAAAATTGAATTTATTGCCATTTGTATAAAAGGTATACAAATGGCAGCACTTACTCCTATGACGCGAGATGAAATGCGCTCGCTGAAGGATAAGACTGATGAGGAGAATAGGCTTAGACAGGTCGAGCAATGTGTTGAAAGAATGTATACATGTGCAATTAATACTGCTAAAACTTTCACGAGTTCCCAGTGGCGCGCCGAATTTTATAATGGACAGTGTCGCGAGGGTTTTGATGGTATGTTTGTCATTAAAAATATTAATGATATTCTTAGCGGACTTCGGAGGCTTTTCCCAGATTGCTCTGTAGAGTTCAAGTCTGTTAGTGTGGCGATGGGCCCCGATAGAAAAATGCACGACATTTCCAATTTAGATAAGAATATTCTGATGTTTTTGGGAAACACGGGAGTAAAGCAGTATATTGTAATTAGTTGGGGTTAGAGTATATTTAAGTCCCGTCCTATCTCTTTTTTATACATTGCACGCAAGGCCTCAATATATTTCTGCCGCAATTCAGAAATTTGCTCTTCTGTCGGCTGCTCAACCTTTTTCACTAGAATAGGTTCTCCTATAACCGATGTGACTGGATCCTTCAAGGGATGCTGTAAAATTCCTAAACATCGTATAAATGTTTTCCATGTTGGTATAGGTACGCACGAATCATACGGCTTAAGATAATCCTGTATCCACGTGGGTAATTCAATAGCTTTTAAAAGATGCTCTTCCCCCCTTGAGATAATTGGAACAAGGGGTGTCCCAGTCTCTAATGCCATCTTAAAAATACCACGACGGTGTGAAAGTAATGTAGTATCCTCATACAACATTTCTCTCATCCCACCTGGAGAAAGAGATATTGAATTTTCTTGCAGGGCATTCTTCATAATATGATACTGACTGGGAATTATACTTGTTTCATGAAATATTTCTGTAGTGAATGGCAGCCATTGTAAATTATTGAATGCAACTGTTTTAGAATGTTTAACAGGATTCGGAGAATCTGTTAGTGCGGTTGCTGTATGAAAATAAAGACTTGTTGGAAAGACTCCGTGTGGGTGCCACATGAAAATATATTTGTCTTTATCTTTCAGGGCACCAGTATTACCTGTCATTTTGAATGACTCTTTTATATTGTGTTCAACACTTGAAATTTCTTCGGGGATGAGGCCGCGGAATAGCCGATTAATGAAATGAAAGAGTGGCATAATACGAATCATTCCAAGATAAATACAGCACATAATAATGGCAGCTGAAAATAGACCCGTGCATGCTGCGGTAAATCCTATTCCTAGTAAAACTCCAAACCAAATGGCTATATATGAATATGGATATATAAGGTCTATCATCCTAGTTCTTTAATAAAAAAGAATATTCTCAGTTTAACGCCTCTTGCCACTCGGACCAAACTGCTGCTTATACAGCTTGCTCTTCAGCTTCTTTGGCTTCGGCGGAGGGTTACTAAGGTCTTCAATTGGCCATACATATTCCGCGATATAATCATCCCACATGATATTTGCCTGAGCATTATGAACAATATGAATATTATCTGGCCATATTGGCTCTTTTGGCTCTTTTGGCTTAGGATAAGAATACGGTGCATCCCAAGGAAGAGCACTATGAGAATCACGTCCAAACTTGGAATTAAATGCATAGTAACAGGGTGTTGCACCAGAATCATCTACGCGATTATACGGAACACCTCGTTTAATAAGCTCCGTAACTATCTTCGGACAGTTATTCTCACAGGCAACACTGATGACTCGCATGCCAGCAGAATCGGGAGTGGTAAGCATATTGCTAAGAATCTCAGGGTGTCCCGCCTTCTTCGCCATAAGATCCAACTCATTGAGTCGCGCAAGCCATCGTTCCTCGGGCCTATAGATAATGGGCCCACTCTTTCTAGGAATCAAGTGAATATTATATCCCTCCTTCAAGTGAGTCATATGCTCAGCAAGTATCTGTAGTCTCGTCTTCTGTTTCGACCCGTAGGTCTGCTGAATGAGATGAGGAAACCAGATACGCTCATCCGTTAAGATAGCCTTACAGGTAGCAACTGCAGGGCTAATGTCTTTAGCAAATCCACGCCATGCTACAAGGTGTAGAACCTCTTGTAGCATGGTGTTGTGATACTTATTATAACTAAGCAAGGATATTCAATTTTTTTATAAGTCTAAGCAAAGAATCTAGGTAGCCTTCCTAAGACTTGCCAGACAGATACAGGATCCGTTGCACTTAAATCTAATATATCAGCCTCTTCCTGCGTAAGCTTAACTAATTGACCTCGCGCCAGCCTCTTATCTTTCTTCGCAGATTCTAGCAGAGTTCTATGAATCTGCCATAGGGAACATTTCCGTGAAACCATGTGTTTCTTTGCCCACTTATATGCACGCTCATTCAAGGAAAACTCCTCCGTCCATAAATCTAGTTCGGGGTGTTCAAAGAGACTAGATATCTTTAGAGCATTCGCATAGATCTTCTTACTTTCATGAGTCAGAGTCTCAACTAAAGAATGAATACTTGACATCGAATCAGTTAAATCATTATCTGATTCGGTATCTGACATTTGCTAGTCCTACCTTAATTCCAGAAGCAATTTTTAGAGCGCAAGATTTAGTCCAGGGGGGCAAATCAATTATGAGTCTGCTCTACGTTGTCTATTTTTTCTAGTAAAAGTTCTTGATTTATTAGCACTAATTCCTAAATGCCTAGCAATTTCTGGAGAAACATGTATTTGCCAGGGGTTTGTCCCTGCTAATGGAGATGCAGCATTTGACTGTGTTCTATGATAATAAACAGGATTTCCAAATGAGTTTTTTACAGGGGGAGGAGGTGCCTGTGGAGCAAATCCCAGGTCCGTTGAAAATTTACTAAGATTCTTTTTTATTAGATTCGGATTTTGCATAGATATGTATGGCTTTCCATTTGGCCCTTGTCGAATAATACGTCTAGCAAATGATTCAGCAAAGTTCTTAATCTTTTTTTTATTTACCGGAAGATTCCCAGATGACTTGATTTTTTTAATGTTAAAAAGTTTATTGCTCATTAAGTTATTCGCGCTCTGTTGTGCTACAGGATCCCGCCATTCCCTTACTCCAATCATTTCTGAAAATGTTGGAGGTCGCCAAGCTTCTGCTTGAACAAATAGGGGGCCACCACCTTTAGCTTTACGTGTATATTTCATCTAAAGATATAAGATATTTCTAGCCCTCATTCCATCCCTGTGCCCATCTACTAATCGGATGATGCAAGTCACTTCTCGTCCACCATATCGGCTTAGCTGGATCCAGAGGCTCAATTGCTACTATCCAGTGGGGTGGCACTAGGAGAACAGTAGATGGCCTCAAGATTACCTCAATATTCTGCACCTGTGTCCATAATGGATGATGAGCTACCGTGGCCTCTGACCACCTGAGCCCCTTCCACCCTGGGGGCAGTTTAGCTTTTTGTGCATTATGAAGTAAGATACAGCGTGCTTCGCCTTCTGTACATGTTATAGCAGTTGCCCAACCATACATGTGCCTGAGGCCATCTGGACCAATGTGCGCCTCAGTTCGAGTAGAGAAAACCCATGGACTCATATCAAACCATCTGAGCAAGATATCGGATTCAATCTGAGAAATTCCTAAAATCTCAGACCAAGTAAGTTGTAGGGATGAAGGGACTTGTCGCTGTGTCATCGGTGCATCCTGATACTGTTGCCAAATTGGCTGTGCATTCCAGAACCGAGTTTGTTTTAAGCCATCTGAGGTCCAGATGCCAGTAGTCTTTACTTCAGAAACAACAATGGGCTTCTTTTCTTCCCATAGTGTCTGAAGACTCGTGGAAATTTGAGATTCCTTAATTTGAGATATGCTATATTGACTAGATGATTGTGAATAATGCCAAACAATTATACAAAATATGATTAAAAGAATAACAATCCATTCAATCATCTTCTTAACGCTACCTCGTATATTACAGTGATGCTCTAAGCCGCATAATTCATATAGTGGGCGAAGCCCAATTTAACATCCCCAAGCCCTACAACCATTAGGTTCTAGCTGTTTCTGTGTTGGATTAGATAGACTGCTTTCACAGCGCCTAGAATCTGACCAAATATTCTGCCGGGGAGGCTCAGTAGGACCCTTATAGCGATCCTGCTTGGTTGCATTATTAAAGAGCCTGGTAGATCTTGACCAATTCTTTTCATCCGCCTGGGTTCTGCAATTGTATGTGCCAGCTCTTAGAAGTGCCTGGGGCATAGAAATCTCCTCAACAAAACGAGAGGGTGGCTTGGCCGACCGAGGCACTAGCATCCCATCAACATACATAGTTCCATTCTCTGAAGGTAAATATTGTTCGGTATCACAGGTTCCTAAGGGTCTATCCATACGCCTTAATAAACTCTCCTTATCGACAGCCCTGAGATATCTGTCAGGAGGATATGATTTACCTCCCTGAGGAAAGACCATATCATCAGAAATCACAGGGGCATTCTGTCCTGCAGCACTTGTTCTGTATTCTAGGCAAACCTTTGTATAAGGGCGAAAATCTAGAGGGAGTGGAACTAATGTCTGAGGAACCGTTCTAGAATAAATCTTCGTAGGGTCCCAGTGAGATTTTAGGCATACTGGTGGAAAGAAGGGCTGTGTGCTTGAGCTCTGAATAGGATATGATTCTGTTGGACTCCCCTTTTCATAAGGTGTTCCAATTGGATTCATTGGTGCAGTAGCCGAAGACATCTCTGACCTAGTTTAGAATTTACTAAGGCATTTTTGTATTTATTAAGCAGTATTCACAGCTTCAACAATTTGAACTGTCCCAGTCCATTCACAATCAGCATTATCTAGGAGAACTCCTGCTGAATTATACCAAGCAAATGTCAATTTATCTAACTTTCCAACTGTCGGATTAAAATTTACTGGACTATGAACAAAGGTCGTCGCAAAAGAACCAAAATTATTTAAGATGAGTTTAGAATTATATACACCACTCTGGGCAGTAGTATCTTGAGTTCGTGAAAAGTTCTCAGGCTGACTTATATCTAGACGATTCATCTTAAATTCTTCATTTAATTGTAAATATATGTAGTCATCTAGAATTTTAAAGAATGAGGTTGCCCTCTGAATTGTATTATGGTCAGTATCTTTGAGTGCAAATCCTAAATTATATCCCAGGCCATATTGCTCAGATTCTGCATTGACTTGTGCTACACATGAAGAAAATGGAATACTAAATTCAATCGGGTCGGTTAATCTATTTCGCGAAGCTAAGTAGGAGGGTAATATATACTGCAAATCTCCGTTAATTAAATTACTTATTACAGAATTAGTGTATCCAGACACGGTGCTTATAATTGCATTATTGCTAATATTTGTCTGATTAATTGAATTAAACTGTCTTAAAAAATCTCCAAAACTCGTTGTTGTAATATTTGAACCAGCAAATCCAGGTATACCCGCTGATCCATATACTCGTGATGTACTAAATACAGAATTAAATAGTACTAGTGATTGTCTATATTTAGGATTTACATCTGTGAAGCTACTAATCCTTTGTTGCTCACCTGATAAATCCAGGAGTGTGATATATCCATAATCGTATCTCTGAGGTAAATAAAATCGAACAAGGCTCTGAAAAGTTTCCGTAGGAGAATATCCACGAATTGCTAAATAGTAGAATGAATCAGGATTACTCGTTGTATCAGATGGTAACAGATATACATCATTTAAATAAGAATTAAATCCGTATCCTGAAAAGGAATCCGCGTAGCTGAAATTTTTAGCCTTCTCCATCGCAAATTGTCCGCTAATATCGGTAACAAGTGATGAAAAATCCTTATAGAAAAACATTTGCGTGCGTTGATAAGATGGGTATGTTAGTGTATCTATTGTATTTATTATAGGATTTGCAGTAGAACCTTTATTAATTAAAGTTATCTTATGAGTAGGATAAAAGACTTGATTCGCAAAAGATGTCACGACACTTAAGTCATACGGTGAGGTTAGACGGGCCCCATAAAATGCGGAAGATGCAAAATTAGCGGGGAAGTGCCAGATATTTGTATATTTTGATTCAAAGAAATCACTATAGGGAGCTTGATTTCCATTATTATATTGAGTTAATATAAATTTCGGACTTGCATAATTGATTGTAGAAAGGGGAAATGCAAGAGGGTCTATTACTAGGGATGATATATTTTGATATAAGACACTGGATCCATTATTTGCTGCAATATAGTAATTCTGATTATAATCTAAAATAGCCTTACCAACGAACCTGCTTTTTAACTGAGATGTAGGTACAAAAGTATTATAATAATTATTAATGCCTCTAGAATAAGAAATCACGGGAGTAAATGAAAATGTATCAAAGTTGAATGAAGTTACCACATTTACGACAGTATCTTGATATTCAGACACAAGCGTGCCTAATGCGGTTGTGCCTACTGTTCTGGAAATATTTCTCTGATTTATATGCAGCATTGTAGAAGTAAATGGTAGATAATTTATATTGATACTACTTATATTTTCTAGAATATTATTCTGGAAGGAATATAGTGTAATCGCTTGTCCCTCAAAATCATTCAGAATTTGCACTGGAATATCATATTTGATAGTGTTTAGAGTATAAGGAATACTATGAACCTTATAAGAAAACAATGGCAATCTTGCAGCAATGGCATTCTTAAATGTATAAGGTTGCACTATAATATTTGAATCCAATACTATACGGTCAGTTAAAGAACGAACTGCGTAGGCATCAGTAAATTGTGTAGCAGTTAGCCATCCAGAACCAAATGCTTGAGAATCTTTTAACGTAGGTTTGTATGCCATAATATCCTTAAATTCATAAGCACCTGTGCTTAATGACTGTTCCAGAACTAGGCCATAAAATGCCTGCACAGTACCTAGAGGGCTGCAACTTGCAATAGTAGATAAGGCAGGGGTTGGTAGCTGACTTAGAGCTACGTCAAATCCAATATAACTTACATTTGTAAAAAATGGATTTGCCCAATATCCGAACCGTGGAATACCTCCAAAAATGCGGTCCAGTGTCGGATTAGAAGGATTTACGTGAGGATTTGCTAGATTTGTAGGATTTCTCAGATAATCAAGGAGACAATATATTTCAGTCATTTCAAGATATTTTGGATCTGTATGTAGAGTTTGTATGAAATAACTATTCTGAAAAAGAATAAAAATTGAATTAATTATATTAGTGATGGTAGATGCTAGAGGCGGCCTCACACTTGTAAAATATGCATTAATAAGATTAAATAACTGACTTTGGTTTAATTGGGTAAAAATCGGAGCAGGTAAATTAGGAAATGCAGATGATGTATTGATATTCTGAACTAGTGTGCTTGGCTGCAGAGAATTCAATAGACGATTGCCAATGAGAGATAAATAAGAATTATACCATACCCAGTTATAACCAGCACGAGATGATAGTTGAATAGAATCTGAATATGGTGAAAATACGAGCGACCTAGATTCCGTAATATATTCAATAGGTGCTTGAACTAAACTGAGCTTAGAACCATCAATAAAAGCAGGCTGAATGCTATTTGTAACACCTGGTTGCACGGTAGCAGTTTCTTCATAATAAAACAACACTAAACCATGTCCAGCTGCACCATTGTCTTTAGTGGAAATACCTCCTTGGCCATATCCAACACCTCCTTCAACAAATGCGATTCTATTATTTTTGAATTCCTCATTAGTAAGTGCAGTGGGCACATAATTTTGTTCAGGATTCGCAACACCAAAATCTAATATATTAAAGATAGTCTGGTTATAAACATATCCACCACCCCCTCCACCTGCTCCACCTATTGTATTAGATATATTTCCACCGCCTCCACCACCATAATATCCACCACCACCTCCTCCTGCACTAACTCTAAGATCTGATGTAAAAGTAGCCGACTTATTTACTGGTAATACAGCAGGACTTCCTCCAGTTAAATATCTACCACTACCCGCTTGAATACCTGCACTACCGCCACGTGTAGTTGAACCGCCACCCCCATTATTTGCAGAATATGCAGTTGAATCACGTGTCATTAGGATAGGCTGTCCTCCAGAAAATCCATTGGGTGAATTTTTTGTTACCCCCACATTATAAAAGCGTATTTCATTGATTAAGGGGATACCAGGTGTATCCTTATATAATTCTATATACATACCTGCAGATTCTATAAATGGAGGTATATCAATACCAATCATAGAATATGACTGATAGTTTGTAAATTTTATAGTAGTATTATAATATACAGTAATGGTTTTTGTAGAATCTGTAAAAATACCGATTCCTGTGATTGTATTAGTTTCTAACGGTGGATATGTCCCATTTATAATTTGTATATAATTTATACGATCTATAAAGGTAGCAAATGTAAATGACAATTTTAAAGAATCACCTTGAATAAACGTATTAGGATACCAGTACGTAGTTAAATCACCATCAATCACTGTTGATACAATATTAAATGGATTATTTGGTATTCTAGAATTTATATCCTGAACTATACTTGGTATTGACTGTACCACTGCCATATTTGGATCATATAATCCATTTATACCTGCAATTTGTATGCTTCCAGGTGTTATTTTTGTGAATGTAATATAGAGTGTAGAAATATTTTCTAATTCGGGAATTAGGGGTATTGAATATAGATTATATAAAGTAGAGCCATTATATAGTGTTGAACTTGATATTGAATCACTAAATATTATAGAATTTTCATTAGTATCAAGGCTAATTCTAATAGTGGTAAATTGTGCAGCTGAGATAGCAGGAGTATATATTTGAATATAATTTATCTGAGAAATTGTTGTAGAGAATTGCATGATAAATGGATAGTTAATGAGATCTAGTGTGCTGAGTTCAGAAGGATAAAATATAGTAGATAAACTAGTATCTAGTAAGGAAGTAGTAGGTGTATCAATTGGAGTAGATGTATTATATACACGTATATCATATATATGCGGCGCTGAATTAATCAGAGAAGTCTTCTGAAATTCTATATAGAGTGTAGATAAATTCGGTATAATATTTACTGGTCCATATGCTACAGAATTTCCTTCGTATGCTCCTGCATCAGAATTAAATCCACCCGTTAAACTATATGACCACGATATACCATCTGAACTTGATAGAATAGAAACCTGATTTGCAGCCAAACCAGTACCTGATTCTGCTCGACCAACACTTATAAATTTTTCTCCTACAAACTGAATATCATTACGCTGGATATCACCGATTATAGGTAAATTGCTATTTAACCAATTAATGCCATCTAAACTATATTTAATGAATGCTTCGCCATCGGTTGTAACTCCAGCTGCTACAAATGTAGAATTTCCAAACACTACACTGTTTGCCGAAAAATTTTGCAGATTTGATACTTCTGATGAAGTCCATGATATTCCATCTGAACTGAAAAGTATTCCTGCTGATAATGGAGGTTGTCCATTGACCTGTGCAATAATATATTTTCCAGAATCATATGCAATATCATTTATATCTGCCATGGTGAAATTTTGAATTGATGTCCATACTATACCATTTACACTCTTTTTCAAATATGATCCTGCTATTCCCCAGAATTGTCCATCTATATAACGAATACGTCTTACTGAACTCCTGAAGACTATATCTGAAAAATTCCATATGAGGCCATCGGTAGATGTATAAATAGAACCATCATCTGCCCCAGCTACTAGAATTGAGTTGTAAAATGCAAGAGTTGTAAAGATTAAACCAGTGAATCCATTGACCGTGCATTCTAACCAATTTATACCATCTGAGCTTGAGATTATCAGAGAGCCAGATGCAAACCATTTATTAAGGGCCTGCACATATTGAATACATGTAACAGATGATAATAAGGTATTTTTCGTTGGAATCCAGTGAATTAAATCTAAACTATATTGAATAGACGACTCAAGAAATTCATTTGTTCCTACAGCTAACCATGCATTATTAGACAAGGTCGATGTTGAGAGTTGGGCAATGGGGCTACATTCATATATTTGTTGTAAGAAAAAACCGTTATCAATAACCTGATAATCAGATGGTTTGAGTTCTGTATTAGAAAAAAGAATCTGAGTTCTATTCAGGTCATTATATACTGTAATTCCTGTAGGTAAATTTGAGGTGTTAGTTACTGGTGGGCCATAGAATCGTATCTTTAATAATTGGTCTATATCTGCAGAAAAGTTCAAGGAAACACCATATGTATTAGGAGTTGGATAGTAATTGGAAGGTGATAATCTGCTTGGAATTACTGGATTCCAGAATGTAGTAAGAGAATTATCTGCAGCATAATTAACATTTGAATTATTTAGTACTGGATTATTAAATACATCTATTATAGATTCAATTGATAATTTATTAAAAAATTTACCATTAAAGGTAATTGAAGAAAAGAAATGTGAAGTTGTAGGAAGTAATGGACTAACGATGCCAAATCCACCAGGACCTCCAAAATCTATAGTGCCAGCAGCACCGCCTCCTCCAACAATAAGTAGAGGAGTGGCTGATGTGACGTTTGAACCTGAGAAAATACCCGAGAATCCACCACCCTGTGCAGTAATACTATTAACAGTTGAAAATTTATTTGTGAGAGTAGTTCCACCTCCTCCATACCTTACCTGTTCATATAATTGCAAGGAACCGACCACTGGTTCTAGAAAAAAATTGTCACGATTACCACCCTTTCCTACAACGATGTACAAGGTAGAAATACCTCCAGGTGAATCACTTGTTCTAGTATTTAATAATTCGGTAGGATTAATATTTACTTTAACATATGCTCCCGCACCACCGGTTGTAGTGGAAATAGATGACAATGAACCTCCTCCACCAGCCCACATCCATAGTGTAACATTAGTCATTGATGACATTAGTTCAAGAGAGTGAGTAGTAACATTACTTTCATCACCTGGCATTTCAGAAAATCTAAAAATCTTATTTACCTTTTTAATTCCAGTAACTGGATAATTCTGAAGTGCAGTGGTTTGATTAATCATAAAATTAATACAGGAAGAATTGCCATTATTTTGATTAATTGCTGTGCTTAGAGAACTGGCATACGTTGCAGTAGGAAAACTAGTATTTACATTGGAGCAAGAATTTGTATTAGCATTTACAAGAAATAGATTATCCGAAAATTCAGAAAAATACGTTGTTAATCTAGGCGCTGTATTGAAAATAGTTGAAAAGGAAAAGAGCGAACCTGGTTCTCTTATTAAAAGGGAATTTTCTCTATAGCTAATAGATGGTGTTGTGATTGGCATTGATTGTGCATATTGCGATTGTGATTGAGAATATATTCCAGTTGGTCCATATTTTAAAGAGGCTTGATTATTTTTTGAGACTGGTATAATATATCCAGGCTGAGGAGATGCTCTAATTGTATTTGTTGCACGCTGATTATTTATATATACCGTGCTAAATAGAGGAGTCTGTGCTAAGGGATACGGTAGAACACTGCCTGAAAGAATACTATAAGTTGTTAATACACCATTCTCATCAAAAGGCACCATATAATACAATGAATTATAACTAAGTAGATCTGTAGAATTGGGTGTATTACCTGAAACAGAACCAGTTGCCGAAACAAATGATGGATCGTTTATATAATTATACCAAGTTCCATATGAAAACCCATTAGTAGTATTTACTTCTGGGCCATAAGGAATCGATGAACTAAACTGCAAAACACTAATGGCAGAAGATAGAGTTATAATTGGTCTATCTAACGATATGCCACTAAATACGCCTATATACTTAATCTGCAAATTAGGGTCATTTGAATTTGATACAGTTCCCTTTAGAGGATAAATAGATGATTTAAATGTAAAATTATTAACATCATAGACTCCTTCAGTTGGTAAAAATCCTATGCCTATAATCCCTTCACCAAACATAATATTACTTTCAATGTTTCTAGGAAAGCCTGTAAGAACCTGGCTCAATGAGGAAATTTGTAAAATTCCAGTATTATCAAGATTAAAAAAGTTATCACGTAATTGCTGGGGAATGGAATATTCTTCATACCATTGGACAATTTTTAATTGTAAAGTAGATGTACCCTGGAATGAATAGGGATTATTTGTTATAGGAACTAAAATCGCATTTGAACTTGTACTTCCAAAATATGTGCCCTCAATTGTATTAAATGGTGTAATAGATTGAAATATGTAATTATTTAGAGGATCAATTCTAAATCTAGAAGTAGGGTCTAAATTGTTTAGTGCAGTATTAAATCCAATATAATCAGTTAAATCATTTGAAATACCATTTGCATCATATCCAATTGGGGTACCTTTAGTAATTAAAGCCTTGTTAAATGTCGAATTTTCTGGATCAATTGATGTCAGAGATGCACTAGTAGGTAATCGTATAAAATCAGTATTATAATTACTGACATATGCATACGTAGAAAGATTTGATATATTGAAAGGGTTTGCCATTGGATTAAAATTTGCATATGATGTATCAAGTACTGTATAAGAAGTATTTTCATAATATACTAGGGGCATAAAAATATTATTTAAGCATGTAATAGCATTACTTCTAAAAATAACATAGTATTTATCACCTACAATTGTGCTTATATTTATCGTTATATCTGACCCCGTATTTGTGCTTATACTCTTGGTAACAATATAGTGAAGTTCATTCTCTTCTCGCGGCTTTCCTAAATCTGCCATAAATGCTCCGCGATCATGATAGAGAAAGGCAGTAAATGAATCCGTAAATATTGTGCTTATATTGGTTGTATCTAATGAGATGAATGCTAGATTTGTTGTAGTTACAACAGGTACGCCCTCTAACCCTACTGGAGATGGTGCAGTAAATTCAAGGTAATAAAAACTATTTAGGGTATTAATGGTGATTGTGCTTGCAGATAGAATTGACGTGGAAAGAGAATCACCAAAATTTGTAGTTAATAATATTGGCGAGTATTCCGATATATCCATTAGGCTATTAGATATATTATAGACATAGGAGTAAGATAAATCAAAGTATTTTTGTGGAACATTATTTCTTGATAAATCGATAACACCCTTAAAAAGCCCCGCCTTGTTAAAATCAGAATATCGATAATAGTAAGGTAACGGTAGAGTTTCTACTTGTAAGCTCTGTCTTACAGGCGACTTGAATTTAATGATAGTATATTTTGCTGGGAGAATATCAATTACCATATCGACGCTATAAATATTTTTATTTATATTAAAATAAGATGTAGTAGAATTAATGACTTCACTACCAAACTGGAAATTTCCAGATTCAATATTATAAGGTATATTTATCTGTGATGAACTTAAATTTTTTAAATTAGTTCCTACGTATCCATTGGATGAAAGCATATTTGGCCAATACATGGGTGAATCGGAATAATTAATAATTGAACTGCTAATTGATTCTTTTCCACCGAGAATAAAGTTTATAGTATAATTTGAATCAATTCCCACCGCATTAATACCATTTTGAAAATAGATAATGTTATTTAAATTATTAAAGAACCCAGGAGTGTAAGTACCATACGAAATACCAAGTTGAGTTGCTAATTCCACTTGTAAATAATTAAACATATCAATATATACTACTGTATTTTTACTTACAGATGATTCTAAGTTTGAATATGAAGCGGCTGTTAGACCAAGTCTACCATAAATACTTGTTAATGCAACTGCACTTGTATTATTGATTAAATTTACTAAAGATGTATTTAATGTGAGTGTTAGAAAATTAACACGCAGTGAGTTTGTATCATATGCAACCTGATATCTATTTACAAGGCTATATCTGAATGTATGATTTAATCTATAATTATCTAGGAGGGAGAGATTATTATTGATTAGATGTAGTGCAATTGCATCATTAATTCCAGACATGTTGAAGATAACATGAGCCTCAGGAGGCAAGCCATCAATCGAAATATAATTCGGCGGTGGTGATAAATTCAGAAATTGTCTAGCACTATTATCTTTTAAATCTAGGAGGACTTCATAAAGAACTGGATAATAGTAGGCAACCTTTAATTGATTTATAGAATAATTGGTCAGGCCCGCATATCTAGAACCCCAGTAATAGGAAATAATTGTGGCCATTGTCGGATTCGTAATATATTTAGAATTTAATGCATCAAAATACGTATCACCTGGTTGATTAAAATTAATACTGTAGTCTCCATTTGCCGAAAATATGTTAATAAAATCGGTAAAACCATTAGTAAAATCATAGAATAATGGAGTATAATTGAGGGCAGTCTGAACCTCACTGAGCAGGTCATTAATTGTATATGTGCCCTCGCGAATCGTAATAAGTTTAGTTATTGGAACATTATTCACTGTTGTAATTGATTCGCGCCCACGTTCGATTATTGGCAAGTATATATTGCTTTTTGCCACGCTAAAATAATAGAAACTGCAGAGAAATTTTACCTCCGTAAGCTGTATTGATTTAATATTCTTATAAATTCTTGGTAACTTAAGACTAAAACTTGTAGGCTGGGGAAAGGCAGATTTATCTCGATTTACACTATCAACAATGAATAAGGTAGTTATATCAACCGTTTTGGGAAGAACTTCTTTTGATGTAAGTAATGTGCTAGGAAGATTTATGTCAGAAAATCCCTCATTTAAATCTGTATAAGGGGAAAACATGCTATTTTTAAGAGATAGGCTATGTGCAAACTCAGCAAAATCTGGTCCAGAACTTAATTCAACCGATTCATCTGAACTAACACTCGATGTTTCTGAAGAATCACGTGAAGACCTCTCCATGTCTATGATATCTGTGTATTTGACTATAGTCAGGGATTCCGGGTTTAGACGGTTGGAGTGGCAAGACCGGGTCTAGTCTGCTTTATTTTAAATCCTAGGGTAATCAGAAATGGCAACAAATGCTAATCAATACGTCGTAAATATTGTCCCCCTGCAAGGTATAGCCTCGGGTATAGTAAATTCTTCAGATACAGCTGGCCAAATCATAACACTTCAAGAAAGCGTAGCAAATATTCAGGCAATGGTTAATTATGATACAAAGACAGTATCCGCTGATTTTATTACCAGCTTTACCGAAGGAAATACAATTCAATTCACTAATAATATTAATCTGAGTAGCGTGTCACTTTTTTCCGATGGAATCGCTACATCCCTTAATTCGGTAAATACAGCATCAACCTTGCAAATTGCCAGCAACTCTTATATTTCTGGAACTGATAAGACAATTAACCTTGTATCTGCCGGAAATACTGCTTTTCAGATAAATTCTACAGGGCCATCAACAATTGTAGATATTTCTGGATTCTTACGTGTAAGCCAAAATGCATATGTTAAAACACTTTATCAGACATCGGATAGATTACAGAAAACCAATATATTGCCATTTTCAACATGCCTAGATGATATTTTAAAATTAGAACCCTGCACATTTAATTGGGTAACTACAGGCGAAGCCGACATAGGATTTATTGCTCAAGATGTGCAGAAGAGTTGGCCAGTATTAACAAGTGATGACAGCAGTATTGCATACTCTCGTATAATACCATTACTTCTTGAAGGCATAAGAGAACTTAATGCACGTGTGGCTGTATTAGAAGGCCTAAGAAAAACCGAATCTTCTTAATTAAATGGAATGTGAAGAAGGTCCGTCGCATACATGTAGATCACTAAAGGTTAAAGTAGAACCTCTAATTTCTAGAAAAATTATACTACTAGCAACTGGAACTATACATAATGATACACTCTTTGTTAATGGACTCTATCAAAATGTAGTAATTCTGTATAAATTATTTGATGCGATGGGATATGCACCAATTCTTCTAGTAAATGAAAAGCCAGAAGATATTCAAAAGGTTCCAAATATATTGAAAAAAATGCGAATGATTTCTGCTGAAGAAGTTATAAAGGCATGTATTCCAATCTACATGCAAGTTGAAATTGCCATGAGCATAGACCCAAGTATGCGGAAGCATCTACGTGAATCTGGAACAAAGGTGGTAAAATTATATTTAGGAAATATCTTAAATATTGATATTGAAACTCCAATATTCTATCCTGCAGTCCATTTTGCCCACCATGTTGCTGGAGAATTAGATGAAATCTGGGTATCTCCACATTACAAGCAGCACCACGAATATGCGGGATTTATTAACGGTTGTGGCCCAGCTAAGATTGTGCCATATGTCTGGGATCCTTGTATTTTAACGCTTGATAAGACACGAATGTTCAAGTGGAGGCCAACTGCACAAAATGAACCACAAGTAATAGTAATCCTTGAACCAAATATTTGTTTCCAGAAATGTTTATTAATACCATTACTTATTGTAGATTATATATATAAGAAGACTGGTCGTGAGTTCAAGGTTATCGTAGGAAATACTGAGAGAATTCAGGCAAATCCTTTTTTTATTAAGACTATCTTACCCAGATTAGATATTTATAAGGATAATAAGATTACATTCAGTGGTCGCAATACAATAACTAGTATTATGAATGACTATCCTTCTGCAATTGCGATTGGACACCAATGGAATAATCAATACAATTATATGACTCTGGAATACTTACATTCAGGGTTTCCTATTATCCATAATTCCCCAGACTGGTCTGATGCGGGTTATTATTATGACGGTTCTGATATTGAGGGAGGGGGTGCCGCTTTACAGAAGGCACTTGACTTTCATGAGATAACTCAGGAAACATATGCATCTGGTGCCGCGGCACTACAGTGGAGGCATAGTCCCTATAATCCAGAGATTCAGAAGGCCTGGAAGAAGTTTTTAATTTGAGGTCTAAACCCTGTGCTCTTTTTAAAGATAAATGAAGATTGGAATAACAGTGGATATCCGACACTCTATGTTTAGTGCGGGACATCCAAATTCCTGTATAGCAGTTGCAGAAGCCTTTCAAGTCGGTGGGCATGATGTAGTTTTTTTGAAACGAGATCCAGAAAAATCATGGTGGGATGATGTTAAAGCACTTGAAGCCGATGCACCCAAGTGTTATACTATAGATACAATTGCAGATAAAAGTCTAGATTTAGTGATAGAAATCGCATTTTTCCTGACGCCTACAGAAAGAGCTAAATTTTCTAAGTGCGTGTGGTATTGTAGAAAATCTGCCTTATTTCAGGATCTTGAGGCAACGGTGTTTTCCTGTAGAACAGAAGGCCGTGATTTAGATGGCCTGAGTGAAATATGGCTTGCTGACGTGTTCAATAATGGAGACGATAGCATATATTTAAAGAATCTATATTCCTTGCCTGTGAGAGTTGTGCCATGGCTGTGGTCACCCACTATTGTGGAGGCTCACAGAAAACAAATGCAGAGTCCTGTATGGAAACAAGTAAAAGATTTACTTCCAATGGTAAAGGATACTACAGGTAAGTGGTCACTCCATGTTAGTGAAACTAATGTTGCAAATACTTCATCCTGCATAATTCCTGTTGTGGCTCTAAAAGAATGTAATTCATTGGCAAGTATAGAAAAAATACACATTCATAATACTGAACATCTTACTGAATCAAAATATTTCAAGCAAAATATTCTGGATAATTGTAAGGTTGATGTTAAGCTAGTAGGCAGGCAGCGTGTAATTGATTGGTCTCATGAACCCATGTCAATTATTCTTGCCCATTCACGCTTTACACCATTGAAGCTGGCAAATTTAGAAGCGGCTTGGGTAGGTATTCCACTAATCCATAATAATACTGTGCTACGTGATTTTGGATGTGGGCTTGAAAAGACATATTATGAATACAATAAGATTTCTGATGCAGCCACTATACTACAAACAACTATGAGTAATGTGGATGCAATACCATATTTGAGCAAGTTAGAAAGCCTTACTGAATTAAGAACTAAAATTCTTTATCGCTTTTCTCCAGAGGCTAGGGCAAAGGAGTGGCTTTCTCTTTTATCTACAAGTGTTCAATCTGTGCCAGTAATAAAGAGTGAAACGCCTATAGAGAAGAAACAATTTACTATACTATTCACTGACATGTGGGATCAATTTAATCCAGAATATAATATGTTTATTCTTGCATTCAGAGATGAGTTAGGAGATATAGAGGTATCTGGATACTCTCTAGATACACTGCCCAAAAATATAAAACATGATATACACATCTTCGGACCCTTTGGGCAACGCTGGAGGAGCATTGGGGGCCCCAAGGTTCATTATACCGGTGAAAATACAGAACCTCTCATTGATGCATCAGTTATATTAAATATTGGTTTCAAGCATATTGATCATCCCTCTTATTTTCGCCTACCCCTGTGGATGTTAGAAATTAACTGGTTTAATATAGGCCCCAACGAGATAAATACAATTAAGAATCCTCTACCCATTCCTCTAGAAGCATGCACTGCCACGAGTAATTCTAAGAGAACAAAGTTCTGTGCATTTATTGTATCAAATCCTAAGAATATAGTTCGCAATGATGCATTCCACGCCCTGACACAATATAAGCCAGTGGATTCTGCAGGAAACTTATTTAATAATGTAGGGAATACAATCTTTGCTGGGCCTGGTGGTGGTGGCGGTGAGCTCAAGAAATATGAATTCTTAAAGGACTATAAGTTCTGTTTATGTTACGAAAATGAATCTTCAGATGGCTATGTTACGGAGAAACTGCTGCATGCCAAGGCGGCTGGATGTATCCCTATTTATTGGGGAGCCTCGGATGTTTCTAAGGATTTTGATGAGAGAGGATTTATAAATGTAACAGGATGCCCAGAAAGCGTAGTAGCACGAGTAAAGGAAGTAGATGAATCCGATACACTTTATACAGAAATGACCTCAGTGCCTGCATTAAAACCAGATTCCATAAGTGAATTAAAGGGTAAATTTAATCACCTAGTTCAACGAATCTTAGGGGGTCATTTACTAGTAACCTTTGCGACAGAGAAATTCTGGCCCTCGCTACACCGATGGCTAGATGCGGTTAAACTTCATATGACTAGTATTTGTGATATAAGGGTGCGAGTATATGTAGGACATGATGTAAAAGATGCAATGTTAAATTCTACAATGGAGAAATATAAGTTTGCTAGTTTTCTGAAGATTCCTACTGAAACACCCTTAGGATTCGATGATTTCTGGAACCCTAAACACTATGCATGGAAACTGTGGATATATAAGGAACTTTCTGAAGATTCTAGGCTAAAGAACACAGTGGTTCTATACAGTGATTGTGGAAGTGTTCTAATCCGCTGGCCATCAGAATGGATAAGAGAAGCTAGAGCTCATAAGGCATGCTTCTTAGAGTTTTCTGATCATATAAATAAATTATGGTGTCACTCTACCTTTTGTTCAAAGTTACAAGTAACAGATAGTGAATTAGAGTCCAAGCAAATTTCAGGAGGCCTAGTATGTTTTCTATCAGGAGAACCTCAAGTGGTAAAATTTTTTGCAGAAGCGTATAAACTTGCATGTATTCGTGATATTATAGTTGGAGAAAAGTGGTTAAGTAATACTGGAACTATGAAAAATAATGTTCTATATCATGATGGTACATCAGTTCTTGGACACCGTCATGATCAGAGTATTCTAAGTGTCCTGAGTTTTCGCTATAAGATGAGGCGCATTTCATTTTATAGTATCTGTAATCATGAGACTGCCAGGGCAACATATTTCAGCGGAAAATTCATATATCTTCACCGTGGAGATTATAAGTCACATATACCGATTGCGCAAGGTATAGATGAAGCTTATGTAATAAATCTAGATAGACGTGCAGATCGCCGAAAATCATTTGTTGATTATCATCCCTATTTCAAGGGGAAGGTAAAGAGACACATGGCATGTGATGGTATTTCCTTGACTCTGACACCCACCCTTGCAAGACTATTCAAGCCAAATGATTTTTTCTGGAAAAAGGCGGTGATGGGATGTGCAATTAGCCATCTAAAATTATGGACTATGCTTCATAATGACTCTGAGGAAATTAAATCATATTTAATAATGGAAGATGATGCTAGGCTGAAACCTGAATGGACCAGTGCATGGGCAAAGGTGCAAGGGAACTTACCAGCTGGCTGGGAATGTATATATCTTGGCGGCGTTCTTCCACCAAATAGAGAGGGCTTCGAACTAGTAAAGGAGGCAGTAATACCTGGCCTTTGTAGGATAAAACCAAATACATTCTTTGGTCAGGCTGAGCCTACAAGGCAATTTCATTTCTGTGCGTATGCATATATCTTATCCAGGGAGGGTGTTAAGAAAATACTCAATGAGATTACAAGATATGCAGGAATATGGACTAGTGCAGATCATGTATTATTTAATTCTCTAGATAAGAAAAATGTGTATTGTCTTGATCCACTAGTAGCAGGTGCCTCTCAGGATGATGATCCTGCTTATATAAATTCAGATTTCAATGATTTTAGTCGCAAGGATAAGTTTGATAGTGATCTATGGAATAATGACGAGCGTTTTTCTTCAGATGATATTACTGCATCTTTAAGATTTAGCTCAAAGTTACCTCTAAATATTACATCTCCCCTACAGGAAATCTACGAGCCTAGACAGAGAATCACACGATTTATTTCACTAGATGTGTGCAATTTAACACAATCAACCCTATATGAATATGAATGGCTGCAGGAATTATTTGGGAAAACTAAATGTAATCTTGAATCCATTTCCCCTGATACCACACTGGACCCAAGTCATGATCTTGTTGTTTTTGTGCAAAGACCCATGTGGTCAGAGCAGATTGACTGGATAAAAACTCTCATAAAATATGGCAGGACAATCAAAATTATACACTGCTCAGATGAATTTTTACAGGATCCAGTGGATTTCTATTCGCTTGTAGGTGTGAAGAGCGTCTTAAGATTCTATAAGAGAAATCATTGTCCTACTAGTCTCACTATACCTCTAGGATACCATTGGACAGTTCCATTAATAAACAATAAGGATACTATCACCCTAGAAAATCGCCGCTATTCGTGGTCATTTTCAGGAACAAACTGGAAAGGTAGGTCTATTCAACTAGAGCCTCTTCTTTCAATTGATAGACATCTTGTAAAATTCTTACCTAGTTGGAATGACCCTGAACAATTATCTAAGGAGCAGTATATCGAATTACTACAGAATACAATCTTTGTTCCATGTCCCGAAGGTAATAATATAGAAACATATCGTTTCTATGAAGCTCTAGAATGCGGTTGTATCCCTGTATTTACTAAACTTCCAGCGGTTCTAGAAGATTCTGATATACCCTTTCTAAAAACAGAAACCTGGAATGATGTGCGTGATATGATAGTATTTCTCTTAAAAACACCTACTGAAATGAATAGATACTACGATAATATTATAAAAGGGTGGTCTAATTACAAGAATAGACTGAAACTTTCCGTTGAACAGTGGTTAATTTTGTAAAAAAATTGATAGGTATAATAGGTTAAACCAGTGTAACAACTAATACTATAATGAGACAAAGCGAACGCTGGCTCTTAGACCAAATTCTTAGCAATCCAAGGACTGTTAATCTGAGGTATGCACACTTTGCCAGTATTCATGTGGCAGTTCTGATGAAACGAGGTCGAATCATAGCAGAAGCCACAAATGGCTTTGGTTCTAGAAGTAGAGGCTCTGGATATTGCGCAAGTAGTATTCATGCAGAGCGGAACGTAGTTAAGGAAATTGGAAATATCCATGAATTAAAGGGTGCTGAGATGTATGTAGTGCGTATTTCCAGAAATAAGGACCTTGAAATAGAAGACCCCTTTGTTGGGTCTAAACCATGTGCGCAATGCCGTGTATTTCTTGAGAAATGTATGAAAGAATATGGACTAAAAAATGTCTATTATACTCCACCCGTTATATTCGGTTAAATGTTTCTCTCACACTACTATGATACGGATTTGCTTGAACATGGTCATTAACGAGTCTTCGCTTTATTTTTTCATCGTTTAATGCAGTATAATAATGCATTGCAGATACACTGCTATATATCTGTAACATTATAATTATACAGATAATAGTAACAAGTATTGCATCTGAAACATTAGATAAGAAATTACCAGTTAATTGAGTTTGATTGTTATTTCGACATGCTGAAGGTGATATACTAAGAGATGGAGATGCTGTAAAAGAAGGTTGAGATAGTGAATAAGAGGGTAATGCAGTATAAGAAGGTGACATACTAAGAGAATTCGATTGCATATGTGAAGATGCAGAAGGAGATGGAGATAATGTAATAGAAGATAATTGGGTAAATGTATAAGAGGGAGATGCGGTATAAGAAGGAGGAATACTATAAGATGACCACGCAGTATAAGATAATGGAGGTGTATAAGATGGTAACTGAGATAATGTTGAACTTAAACTCATTTGTAAAAATATTTTTATACTAATGCTATTCAATTTTAATATTACCACTAAAATAATTATTTAGACTACAATAATTACAAGCTACATGCAGTCCGTATGAAAACACAATTGAAAAACTAGTCGAGAAAAAGGTGTAAGATACATTGGCAAAAACGAACGTAACCTTACCTAAAATTGAGGCAATCATCAACACTATCACTAAAACCACTGAAATGGAAATTGTTAAGCCTTTTATGAAATGGGTTGGAGGAAAGACACAGATTATCAATGATGTAATTGCTATGTTTCCAAAAGAGATAAATAACTACCATGAGCCTTTCTTAGGGGGTGGAAGTGTTCTTCTCGCCCTTCTTTCACACAAGGCTAATGGAACAATAAAGATTGCTGGCAAAATATATGCAAGCGATTTGAATTCAAATCTGATTGGACTCTATAAGAATATTCAATCAAATTCAGATGGCCTAATTGCGGAAGTAAAGAAACTATCCGATGAGTTTGCTAAATGTAAGGGAACTAATGTAAATCGCAAGGCATCAACTATGGAAGAGGCTCTAACATCACCAGAATCATACTACTTCTGGATTAGGTCAAGATTCAATGCTTTATCAAAGGATGAACGAACGACCATCACTGCATCAGCAATGTTGCTCTTTATGAATAAGACATGCTTTCGTGGCGTGTATCGCGAAGGCCCAAAAGGCTTCAATGTCCCCTTTGGAAATTATAAGAATCCCTCTATCCTTGATGAGGAGCATATCAAGTTAGTTTCAAGACTTATTAAGGATGTAGTATTCACTAACTGCTCATTTAGTGATTCTTTAACCAAGATAGTTTCGGGTGATTTCGCATATCTTGATCCACCTTATGCTCCAGAAAATGATACATCATTTGTATCTTATACATCTGATGGATTTAATCTGGATAATCATAAAATGCTCTTCAAACTCTGTGCGGATATGAAGGCAAAAAATGTAAAAATGTTAATGAGTAATGCTGAAGTGAAGTTAGTGAAGGATGCATTTCCATCACCATCTTATACTACAAAAATAATAAGTTGTAGAAGGGCAATTCACTCTAAAGAACCTTCTGCTCGAACCAATGAGGTTCTAATTACGAACTAAGAGACTTGAGAATATCAGATGCTCCAATATACTCAATTCTATTTTCACGGAAGAAGTCCAGAAACTTCTTTTTTTGTGTGCTACACTTTACTCCAGGCAGATTTCCGTAACTTTCCCTACATACCTTTTCTGCTCCACCCATGCACAGAATCTTTAGGGGCTTACCATATAGGTCTGGAATTTCAGCATACTTGAAAGGACAACCTAGAATCTTTTCTCCTGCAGTTCCACCCGTGTGGAAAGTTCCAGCCTTTGCTTCAACAATAGCATCATCAACCTCCGAATCTGGTTGATAATGCTGTTTCTTTATAGGCTTTGAGACAACCTTGCCAAGTAAGAAGTAAATCTCCTCGCAGATATGCTCTCCAAACTTGTTCGTCCATTGCTTATCCAACTTCAAATCTGGGCGACGAATCTTTAGCATAGCCTGCCCCCACTTGTCTTCGAGAACCTTGTATTTTGCCTCATCACTTGTCTTATTTTTCTTCTCAATTGCTGGAAGGAATGAAAGGTCACCAAATAGCCACTGGATGACCTCCTTCTGCCGAAGCAGGACAACCCTAGTATCTTCAATCTTCGAAACAAACTCAAGAAACTTTGTAGTGTCCATAACAACTATATTTAACCTGGGCATAGGTTGCAATGCAATTTCAATTTTTGCTTGCATGAAAGTGAGTATTTAAAATATTAAGCGTTCTAAATTCTACATATACAGTAATGGAAGCAATCCCTTGTTGTATTTGTGGCGAAACTGGTCATCGTGTAGGGAGATGCAATGAACTCTGGCAAAATAAGGTCCCCCCACCTGAACGAGGACAACATGGTGATGATGAGGAGGATCATCTGAAGACAACAATTTCTGGAAATGCAGTAGCACAGGACTTTAGCCAGACTAATGGATCTAAGGCTGGGCAATGAAAGCTACGCTCAGTAATTAACATATAAATCCAATCAGATGGATTTTTATTTGTATTCATCATTTCAGCCAGCCTGTCAGTTGAAAGATGCAGAGATTTCTTGAAGAATTCTAAATGCTCGTCTGTTAAACTTTCTCTAACACCCTTTTGCCAGATAAGAAAGACAAGAATCATAAATATATCACGACCAACCTTTGGACATGGATCGAACGGGGGTAAGATATCATCTCCAGATTGTATCCATGGGACTTTGCCTGGTCCTAGGCAAGAGAACCCATAATCTACTAGAATAGCTGTATAATATGGTGCTATATGGATATCGTATTTACCCTCCAAAACTAAAGAATGTGAGTTAAATGCATCAAGCTTTACCAAAATATTGTCCGGCTTAAGATCTCTGTGATTAAATCCGATAGTTCTTTCTAAAACAATACACGATAGGGCAATCTGCGCAATAATATTAATTAGGGCATGTCCATTTTCCTTAGATTTCTTTGACCATGATGGTAGGCTCTGTAAATATTCATGAAATAGGGGCGCAGAATAAATTGGTTCCATAGAAAACCATATATATCCCAAATAAGAGAATACATCAATTACCTTCGGACAATGCTCTCCTAGACCATGCTCTGAAAGTGACTTATGAACTAACCACTGTATAACTGCTTCCTGTTTTGCATGTTTCTGAGAGACTGGTTTTTTCACCAGTAAGTCAATTGGTTCTGAGCTACCTGGTGAAAACCGTTTTACCCAAACAAGCTTACCCAGAGTATTATCTGCCACGGTCTCCTCAATACTCATTTTACATCGTTGATTCCCCTTGCTGTCTTTTAATGACCCAGAATCATCTAAGACTGCACATTTAGATGCAGGAACAGTAGAAAGAGTCTCTAAAGACCCTTTCCAGCTTAATCCTATTTCATTCGAATTATACATTTAAAAATTCGTATCTAAATATTACGCGGATTAACTGAATGCCTGGCGAATTTTTTCTTTTCTTTCTGGGCCTGCAGACCCATCGATCCAGTGTGCCGCAATTTCATTCGGATGTTCATCATTAAACCCTGTGCCAAACAACTCTTTCCAGCCCGGAGGCTCTTCCCATACCCATTGTGTCATCTTCAAATCCCAGAATCCACGCTTGCAATATCGTAGGTCAGGATTTTCTTCACTAGTAAATACGGATAAGGGTATATAACGGTCTTTCCATACTATATAAGGTGAGCCAAGAGTATCAGGATTTATACGACGCCTTGCTCTCCATTTTAAAGGGATGGAAAGAAATTCTTCCTCAGTAGCTTTTCTAAATGTCCAGGCCTGTTCATAAAAAGAAAACCATTTTTTCCCAAATTGTTTCTGTGAAAGATGCACCAGCTCATGTTGCATTGTCTTGTCACTTGGCTCCCAGAGTAAAAAAATAGGCATGGCAATTCCTGTCTTGCCACGAGTATGAGGAAGGCCTGAGTCTGAAGATGGATTCAAATATACAAGCTGGATTGGACCGTTTAATGGAAAAGAAAAATTCACCCGCTCCACCTTTGCAGTTGCCTCAGCACTCTGAAGATAGGGGTGCCCTCGTGCCTTCATATTTAATTCACCAGCAACTGATTTCTTCATTCCAGAATAATAAGAATCTTCTGTTTCCCACTTGGAAAGGACACCATATGCATGCCTTGCATCTATAGTCTGTAATTCAATCATCTTACTTCTTCTTAGGTTTTCTCTTTGCCTCATCAACGAGCATCTTATCCATAAATAGCTGTTGAGCCCTCGTTACCATTGGTGCAGCGGTCTTAGCCCGCGTCCTAGAAGCCATGGAAGTCGCCAGAGGTGCTCTCACTACGATATCTGATAGACCCCAGGCCTTCATCAATGTATTTGTGTTCTTTGCCTTTGCTGGCTTGAATAGATAATCACGGGCATAGAGCTCCCGCTCAGCTGCCTGCATTTCTGGATCCGCATTCCATCCCTGTGGCGGCGGCCTTACTCCAGGCAGCTGATCCACCAGAATACTGAATAGCTGACCAACTGGATTCTCCAGCTGATGCTCAATATAGTATTCTGGATCCGGCTTGAGTCCATTTGCCTTCATAAAGGCCGGAGTTTCAATGCGATCACCCTGTGTCCCTCTGAATCCTGCAGGCGGCTTGAAATAAATGAAGGATAGTCGGTCTCCTGAGGCCGGCGCATTACCAGGATCCCTTGCAGTAATTCGGTCAGCCAGAATCTTATGAGCCGGCGGAGTCGCAGACTTGTATTCGGATCTCAGGCTCTTCGTGAGCATGAGCTGATTCAAGCTCACCTTGTTATCCATGAGCTCATCAACCCATTTCTTCACAAAGGCTGCAGCTGCTGCCACGTCCTTGTTTGTCAGAAGAATCTTGATTGCCCCACCATAGATGGTCTTGACAATGGCCGCATAGTCACGACGCTTTGTTGCAATACCCATGGATTTTTGGCAGTAATCATCCGCATTCTCCTCATACATGTTCCCCACATAGCGCTTCTTGCTGAAGATAATGAAGGGATAAAATGCCTTATCAAACTCAAAGTCATGCGGCTTCTTCAAGGCCTTGGTGATGAACTCACCCGCCTCTGTTGTAATATCGATGGTAGCCTGGATTGCCTCTCGGCCCTCTAGGCGCTCACCTGTCTTGGGATTTCTCGGATTAATCTCCACAAACAGAGAATCTGTATCACCATAGACAACAAAGGCTGAGCAACGAGGGTCCTTAGCCTCTGGGCCATAAAACTTCTCAATCGCCGCCTTGGCAAACATAATCTGCTTCCTTCCATAGGCTGTAACTGAGGCTGCTAGATTCTGTAGCCGGACCTTGAATACACCAGAGCCTAGCTGACCATAGAGAGAATTCGCCGTCAGCTTATATGCCAGCTGCTCAGCATCCAGAAGAGCCTTTCTGAATGGATCCGACTCCTTCTTAATCTCGGCACGCTTCGCCGCCCTCGCTGCCAGAAGACCCTGCACAATCCGCGGAAGGACCGCCTTCCTTGAGCCAGGATACTGTGCATATCTGCACACCCTGGTGCCCATCTTGAGCTTCTTGGGATTCTTTCGAAAATCCTGGGGGTCAGGTTTCCAGATATCGAATGAAATATCAATCCATCTGCAACCCATTGCCTCGCCAGCCTTCTGGTATTTGGCAATATCGCCATAAGAGACCATTTTCACCTCCTGACCATTAAGATCATAATCCTTTGACCAAAGGAGAGAATCATAACTGATATTCTCAGACTCGATAGTCGATGGATACAGAGAGGCAAAATCACAGACACCAATCGGACTCTTAGTGTAGAATCCTGGCGTAGGATCCAGAACAATTGCACCCTCATAGGAATCCTGAGCCTCTTCGCCCTCAGGAGCCACGTAATTGAAGGGTGGGGAGGTCTGAGTTATGATAGTCATATTTGCCGTATTACAGAACTTGAAGATGAGTGACTCAATCTTGACACCCTGACCCCTGGTGAAAATCATCGTCACGGGAACTGAACAAACGTTGGCCATACACATGGCATTATTGAAGGTCTCCAGCTTGTTATAGAGATCCATGGTCAGATCGCAATCCTGAATACAGTAGGCTGCAATGGTTGCCCTGTCCTTCGATGTGCCCCTGTGGAGCCTGAAAATGTCAGCTGGGCTTACATCGTCCTTCACAATAACCCACTTCACCGCCATGTCTGTATCAAGCTCAGCATCCGCCCCCGCCGGCTGGACTCTGATAAACCCTTCACCCACATCGATGATGGGGAGCTTGTCGGTCAGCTCATCACCCGTCTCATCTAGGAGAACAATGGCACGACCAACTCGTGCATTACCCGTGCCACTAGTCTTGATATGCCACGAGCCATCCTCATTATGCGTAACTGCCTTGAGCTTCCCTGACATGAAGTATTTCGTCACCTCATCTAGCTTGTAAGAAGGTAGTTGATACCCGCGCTTCACCACATGGAACAAGTCAATCTGAAGGCGACCCTGGAGAGAGAGGGTATGGAGAAAGTTGTCACCCATGGCCGAGGAAGCCAAGCGCTTCTCCTGAAGAGAAACGTGACCTCCGTGACCAAAGAGCCTGCTCATCTTTTGTAGATTCGTGTTATCGGTTACCTTTAGAACCTCTGCACGCTGCCACAAGTAACGCTCATCAAAACCAAAGATATTGTAGCCAACCCAGACATCGGGATTTGTCTCAATAAGCCAGTCAAACCAATCTATGAGCATTTCTCTTTCGGTCGAATAATGCTTTACCTCCGCGCCATCAATATCGTCACAGGTATCAAGCACAAAGATAGTCTTCTGAATTGATCCATCTGAATCCTTGAGCACACAGCCAATTTGGATAATGGGGTCGCCGCTGCCCCTATCAGGCTTAGCTACAGGAAAGTCTCCTGACTTGGAATAGCACTCCAAGTCCCAGAAGAGAGTCTTGAAAGGTGCTGCCGGCTTCGGTGGCTTCTGCTCAGGACTAACTGCATCCCATTGACAAGTAATCACTCGGATACCGGTCTCCTCATCATTCGAATCATCCTCTGGTTCGACTGTGACCCAGCCACAAGGCGCGACATCTCTGAGGTGGAAGAAACGAAGGAGAGGATCTAGACCAGACTCATACACGGGGAGTGGTGGTGACTTCTTGCTTAAGCTAAATACCGGTTCCTGATGATCATTGAGCAAGAGATTCTTAACCGCTCGAAAATCCTTCATATTTGCAACGGAAAGCTTGAAGAAGGTAAATTCCTCATCAGCGGTGAATCCATACAGCTCCTTACGCTTTACACGCTCAACTGACATGGATGCAGGGGCTGCCTGGCCTAACTGACTGCGAAACTGTATAATATCCAGAGATGGTGGAACCTTCACATAGAGAAATGGCCGGAAGCCCTCTACATCACAACGAAGGCTCTCACCACTAGCAGTCATTCCAAAGAGGTGAATTGTCATCATGCACTTTTTCTTGTTTGTATCAGCCTTACCGTATGAGATATCGGGATCAGAATTATCATCCCAGGTATACTCAATCTCTTGCTCCTCCTCAGTCTCTCGCGTGACCTCCGTATATTGGTCACGTGAGAGAGCATCTAGGATATGAAATGTTACAGACATTTTTGTGGTTTCGTTAATGAAACCAAACAAACCAATTTTTAGCCCTGATTACTTACGTTTTCTTGTAGAAGATGAGCGTAACTTAAGCATTGACTTTAATTGTGCAGTTTTCCTTGTAATTGCACCAAGCATTGTTCCGCCTTTTATTGACTCTACTACAGTTCCAGCAGTAGGTGTAGGGGACTTAGTTTGAGAAGAAACTAAATCTGCACCGATATCTGGAGGGCTTGATGATGCAATTTGTTTAGAAGAAGAGCTACCCATTCTTTTACTATTAGAATTCATTTTCATTGTATTTACAGTCCTCGATACAGGCCGAGAGTTTTCCACATTCTGAGTTGCGGTCTTATTTTGCAAACTAGCTGCACCTTGGGAATCCATCTCATTTGGCATTCCATTTAATGACTCAAACGGTGACTTTGCCAGGCTCTTTCTAGTAACATTTGCTCTAACAGGGCTATTTGCTCTAGCCGCCATATTAATAGATGGTATTACAGATGGTATTACCGATGGTGTTAGAGACTTCTGCAATGAATTATACATAGAAGAATTTATAGTAGGGTTTTTCACTAGATTTGACAATGCCTCTCTGTCTTCAGAAAGAGTATTATTGCGAGGCATGGCATTCGTAGCATTACCTTCCTCATCCTTAAAGGTTGCTGGTTTCTTATCTTTTCCAACAAGCATAAGTGTTGGATAAAACTTACGAGGCACATTAGCCAGACTTGTCTTTCCTATCATCTCAGAATCTACTGAGGCCAGATTTACAGACTTATTCTTAATCTTAGTAAGATGACTCCACACCTCATCATTAAATCGGTGGCATGCACCGCACCATTTTGCATTTACATATACAAGAGTCAAAGGGCCGCTAGAAAGACGTTTCTCAAATGCCTTTACGGCTGCATCAGACCGGACATCTAAAACCTTACCCTTTCCACCTTTCCTTGTTACTCGTTTTTGGTTCGCCATCTAATTACTGGCTATAAAGTTTTATAGGTAGAAGATAGTAATGGAAGGCCTTCCAAAGTGGCTAAATATAAAAGTTATTTCTATAATCGGACTTTTTCTTTTATTTATGATTATTGTGTCTGGATATCTTGAGAAAAGTGGCAGTAAAATTCAGGGGTTTGAGGCCTCCAAGGAGTCTAATGTCGTCCTGGATACTTCTAAGAATACAATGTTCCCTTATACAACTGACCCTATAAAAAGCCTAGATCAATATGAGTTAGAAGCAGTATTTGAAAATGAGGGCGATCGAGAATTAAAAAAGCAGCAAATAAATCAATTAACCCGTCAGTATCCTCTTGATTGGGTAAATTATCCGCCAAATTCTAGCAAATTTCAATCTGGCCAAGCCAAGTATATTGAGGGATTCTCTTCAGAATCTTCTGCCACTGATTTAAATACTCCATATAAGGATATCGGGGATGGTAATTTAACACCTCCCGACACGGCTGCAATTGAACGGGAAGAGAAGGAAATTCTCGCTACGTATCAACCAAGAAAAACAGGAGATATGAAATCCTATGATGTGTATGATGCAAATAAACTTTTAGAACAAATATACCAGCCTAAGGGTCTTAAACCAATCGTAAATAAACGCGACGAAAATGTGTTTGAAGTAGTCAGTACAAGAAGTATAAAGGACAAGATAGAATACGAGGATGATCTTCCAGATGCTCCTGCGACCTCTGATAATCGCCCTGGTCCAGGAGAGGCAAAGATTGAAGTTCCTCCAGCTGCACTTGAAGTCGCAGCTGGCCGCGACCCCTTTTACGAACCTACCACCAGCACTCGCTCATCGCGCACCGACTATATGCGTTGGACCCCTGGCCTAGAGCGCATGTTTGCTCCGACGTATCCTATAACAGATTGGGTTGGTCAGGCAGCTGAATAGTAAGGGCAAGCCTATAAGGCCCATGTATGCATATATTTAGATTACCTTACATTTCAAATAGAACTTTTATATGTATATAACAGATAATGGATACGTTTACAATGCTATTCTGGCTTAGTTTCTTTATTTTTATTGGATTATCCTTATATTTATTATGTTGCAAAAAGAGAAGCCCGGTATTTTATATGCAGATTGCGGCTGGATTTGGCATGTTTATAACAAGTAAGATAGGGCGTAAGTTTTTAGGACTAGAGTGAGTTACGTGTTTAAAAAATAATAAAGAGTTCTAATCATAATACTTCTGGATAGACTTATTAACTTCCCAGTGATATCCCCATCGACCAAGAAGATTCTTACTAGACTGTGTGTAAGGAAAGATAAATCGAAAGAACCGATATAGCATTGTGTATTTAAATACATAATACTATATAATTTCAATTTTATACGTGGTGATTAATACGAAATATAATTCATATATGCAATCGGTAAAGAACAGAAAAGAGTTCCTATTAAAATATGAACAAGATTACCAAATAAAGTCATCTTTGTTCCTCCAACATGTATATTTCTCGTAGAAAGAACAAGTGATAAGACAACTGGGCCAAATCCTGCCAACAATGATGTAATTATGGAATTATGTATAAAAGCAGATGAAAAACAACAGGCTGCCGATAATATTAAGTAATTTGTAAATTCAATTGTGGGTATTACACGTAGGGTGCTTTTAGCATCATCTCTATGGGTAAGGTTCTCTGAATCGGAAATAGATGGACGAAAGGTTCCAAACCATACATCTAAGAAAGCAGCATCAGATCCTGCATAATTACACTCAAAATATCGGTGATGCATGTAATGGAAAAGATCACTTTGAAAATGGTCTTCCCAGCCACTGTGACTTGCAGCAGGAGAAAGAAGTAAATGAACTCCATTCCATAGTAAAGCAAACTGTGGGCAAAAAGGAAGCAAACTGGGTAAAACACAGGAGTAATAATATAGATGTTCTACCGGATGCATACATAGACCTGAAAAAGGTTCAGTATCTGTATTTCTATGATGTAAGCTATGGACTTGGTTATACAGAGGTGGAAAGTGCAAGAAACGATGTGCAAAGTAGAAATGGAAACTTCTCCATAAGGGGATCATCGCAAGACTAAGAAAAAATGAAGTATAATCCTGGGAATAGCTTAGACGCCCGGTGGACCATAAATAGCAAAAGACATTCTCAAATGCAGTCCATATAACAATACCCGAGGTAGTCCAAAAAATATTATGTGCTAATTTGTCGTAATTGTATTTTCTATCTGGGATAAATGGTCGTGACCCGAGATTAAATAAATGTAGAGCAAGGTACCAAAAGCCGAAATATCCTATGACAGTAGGTATCCAGAGTTGTAGGCGGCGGCTCATAAAATCATATGATATCGGCACTAGAATATTCATTGGATATGGTGCGTATTGATGAATCGCTAAGGCAGTAACCGCCCAGACAAAATTCGGACTTGTAATTAAAATAAAGGGTGCTCTTTTTATAAAACCCACTACGGTAGCTTTTGGAATATCAGTTGCTCCAGGTCTTCTTGATCTATCGACATATAAAGGTGCCTCTCCAATAAGTTTCCCATTTACTAAACCAAAGAGATTTGACATATTCTATTATAAGATAGTTTTACTGGAGGAAAAAATATTATACGATATTAGATAAAGATGAGTAGATTAGCGATGAATGCCACAGCAGAACAAAGTAAAGAAATCCTAAAGTACAGTATTCGCGATGAATTCACTAATAAACTTAGTGAAACGTGTAACATGAAATCAAGAAGGTGCCGTGGAGGATCACAGGATTTATATAAATTAATGGTTAATTCTAAGGCAATGCAGAACGATATAAATATAGATAAAGACCATTTACAAATAGTTTCTGGAATTGGTCATACCTTTATTCGTTATAAAGATGATAAATACAATAGATATATATACATCGATCCAACTATCGCGCAGTTTGATCCTACATTCGAAGGAATCTTTGTAGGCGATGAAGCGGATCTTCGTCGTATAGAGGATAAGCAAAAAAATATGAAAGGATATAAGTTAGATTTAAGCGATTATTTAGGACCACCTTTAACAATAGAAACAGGTATGATGAATGAAGTAAGTGGGGGAACTAGAAAAAGGCGTGGTAAGAAAACACGTCGTTATAGAAACCCAAGGCATGGGTCTAAAAAACGGTATATATGATTATCCATGCCGATTTGGTTAGACTACCGTGAAAGAGGTCTGCAGAATTTACAACCAACTTTAACACTTATAACTCCTCCTGTCGGCGATATATGGATCGGTGACATGAGTGGCACTTTACTGCTTGAAGGCGGCGTTATCTTAGAGCGCAAGAGTCTTTCGGATCTAGAAGCAAGTATCATAGACGGGCGCTATGAAGAGCAGCGCGGGCGTCTCTTGGCGTATGCAAATGAACACAAGGTTGCAATTGGCTATGTAATAGAAGGAGAGACCGCAGGATTCCAGGGTCGGCGTTTCACAGGTGATTCTGTGCTAAAAATAATTGCAAGAATCCAATTCCATCATCGTATTCCAGTGTTTCAAACAAAGTCCCTGGAAGCCACGATGGCTCTCGCAACCCTTATTGAGGCCGAATGGGTGAAGGATAAAGGACATTTTTCATGGCAATCAAGTGCTGGAAATTCGGCTACACCCGTTGCAGCCTCTTATACGAAGTCAAATTCTAGAGACTCTCCAGATTCTTTCCTGCTTGGTGTCCTAACACAGTGCCGAGGAGTTAGTGAAGCTCTTGGTCGTCTAATACTTGAGAAAGCTAAGACCTTGGAGGGACTTATGGTTCTAGGAGAATCTGATATTGCTGCAATATCAGATTCAACTGGAAAACGTAAGGTAGGCAAGGCAGTGGCTGCTAGGTTACATGGCCTTCTTCATAGCCTCGGTGCAAATCCGTCAGCCTCATAACAATCATACACATCCTTATTTTTATCATAATATTTCATATCAGATGGATTTTCCATATAACGACTATATACCTCAGAGGTTCTATTTCCAGTCTTCATTCCTGCAGAATCAATCAATTCCTGCGAAGTCATACGATTATTTTTTAACTTTTTGTAAGCTTCCTCCGTTGTTTCATCTTCATCATCTTCATAACTAAAATTACGCTCATTTATTAGATTTTCATAATCATTTTCAAGAATAGTATATGGTGCATCTCTATCGCTTTCAGTTATTAATTTAGTAGAACCATCTATATAATGATTGCCCAAGAATGAACTACTAGCACCCGAAGGTAATAAATCAGAACTTGTTTTAGGATCATCAACCCAATCAGGATAATCTATTAGCCCAGGCTTAGATAATACATCAGTCTTAACTGTATCTGGATTTATACTACCTTGCACAAATGTAGGTTTTATATCATAGGTGCCTGCAGAACGACATTCGGTTTTACCATTACTTAGTGTTGTGCAAAAAAGACATTGTTTAGCAACAGAATCAAAGGTTGTTCCCTTAGGGCAATCAGCCTGGCTTGTAGGATTTACTTGTCCAACTGAATCGTGGCAACAAGGCCTCCCGCTTATTTTACTATAGCCAAATCCAGAGCAGGATGAATCACATGGAGTTCTTCCAGCAAGGGGGTCACTATTAAATGCATCAATTATATACATGCCTCTATATAAAAGAACTAACAATCCTATTGCTGCAATAAAGCAGATACAATATTTCCACATACTACTTATATCTTCCATAATTCATCCAGAACATTTCCTAGAGAATCCTTAGAATCTGAAAATCTCACTGATTGCTTAGGTTTCGCATAAGGCGACGGTCGCTCCATGGTTTCTACAAATCCTGCCGGTGGAGTGTAATCTGCGGCTCTTAAAGAAGACCCTGCATTTGGGCTTGATGTTGCAGCCTGCTGTAGAGAAACCTGAGATGCCCCACGACGTTTCTCAGGCCCCGCCATCTTTGGCGGCATCATAGATTGCACAATAGGATTCTTCTCCATTAAATACTGGCGCTCATGATGTGCCCAGGAAATCCAGAGTAAATTTGGATAAGTATATCTAACCTCATATCCTTGAGACCTTAATTGATAGACTAAATATATAATACAATCTTTCAAGTCTAAACCAGGAAGTCCTAGAACAAAGGCTGGAACATTAAAATACACAAATGTCGGTTGATTCGGAGCTATAGCAGAATGAGCTACTTTCTGTAATGCTTGCTCAAGAATTTGGTTATACGCACGTTGCCGGGCCTGGTCTTTTTTTAATCTGACATCGAATAAGCTATTAGCAGGCAGTTGGGGAACTCCTGCCATTTCTATACTTGCAGAATTCTTTGATGCCATGAAAACTCCGCTAGTATCTAAAACACCAATAACATACTTGGTTAATGAATACAATACCACCAAAATATTTAATATTAAGTGGAGGTGGAGTAAAGGTAGTATCAATTATAGGAGCCATAAAGGCACTAGAGACTAAAGGCCTTTTAAAAAATGTAAAGGAAGTATCAGGTGTTAGTGCAGGGGCATGGCTAGCCTTTATGCTTTCGGCCGGCCTATCGATTCAAACCCTTGAGTCTCTTGTTCTTGGATTCGAATTTGGCCATATTAGAAATCTTAATCCAGAAGGCTTAATGAGTTTTCCAGAAACTCTCGGAATTGATGATGGGACAAATTTAATGAAATTTCTAGAATCTATTTTTAGAGTCGCAATCAAAATTAGTCCGACGGTTACCTTTTCAGAATTTAATTCTCTAAATCTTTCTAAAATTAAATTCCGTTGCTGGGCGACAGATTTAAAAGAGCATATTACATGCGAATTCTCTCTTGAAGAAACACCTAATGTAAGGATTATAGATGCTCTTCGTGCATCAATGGCACTTCCTCTTTATTTTACACCAATCATACATCCAGACACTGGTAATCTCTTGAGTGACGGTGGAATACAAGGGAGCCTACCAATGCATGCACTAAATGATATAGAACGCAATAATTGCATTGGTATTGGATTTTCTCAAGTATCGGAACAGAAAAATCCATCCGATATAATGAGTTTCATATCGGCATTATTTTCATGTTTAATCCATACACGACATGAAAAAATTTTAAGTAAATGGGATTCCAAAATTATAAAAATTCCAATTTATAATACTGCATCCTGGGATTTTGAGATTAGCCGGGAACAACGTGCTGAGTTAGTAAAGAATGGGTATGAAGCCGGATTACACTGGATTTCTAACAAGTATGCAGGTGCGCGTAAAATCCTTAGACGGCATTCTGTCCAATAAAATTCTTAATTGCGCCAATTGATCTATCACCCTGATATTCAACAAATTTACCATCGGCAGTTCCGAGAATAAATGTAGGGAATCCCTTAATACTACGGGCCTCCAGCTCAGGGGCTGCGGCAGGATCACCTTGCTCTAACATGCGAATCTGAGTCTTCTTTCCATTTAATCTGAATTGACCGTCTGCTACAAATCTCTTATAATCAGGTAGTATTGATTCACAGTGAGGGCAGCCATTCATATAATACATAGTAAAGACATTCATCTTTTCACCTAAATCAGCAAAAGCATCCATGCTGAGACTTGTATCATTCACAAGAACCGAAATATATGCAATAACTGCTAAAACTATAGCCACAACAAGGATGAGGCGCATGTTACTCATTTATCTATTAGACCTAAACAAAAACGGCGGATTTACCTCAAATGAACTGGGTTACAGGAATAAGATCAGAGATACTCTATACAATTGCAAGGAGACCCTTGGATCCTAGATGGTCGCAGCAGGATTTACAGGTTATGCTTGGCCACTGTGCTAATGGGCAAGCAATGGGATGGAATGATAGCCGAGCATTTAATGCTGCTGAGGCGATTGTCATTAGACGAAAAAACCATGGGATTGTTTGGTCTAATGTGGAATTAAATAAGGATATGGAGACATTACTGAAGGTTTCCGAGGTTTGCTAAAGGTTTCTGAGATTTGCTAGGAATCACGTGGAAACAACATGAGGCCCAGTAATACAAAGAAAAAGATGACCGTGTGAAAGAAGAATCCTAGAGGGGTAGGGCACCCGCCATTTGCAACAGTGAATAGTGAGCCAAATAGCATCTGAGTAAGTTTAAATGTTTCGGGACATGCAATTAAGAAAAAAACAAGGGCGCTATAAAGCGAATATTTTGCCTTCAAGCCAAGGGATAAAATGCCGGATGACATTTAACTAATGGTAATCGGTAAAAAAGTTTTCAGTTGATATCTTATAACATATACGTCTAATGACTCCGGGAAATAATTAGGAATATTAATTGTATGTTTATCTGCATGTATAACCTTATTACAAGTGTTTTTTGAACATTTGTAATAGCGATAGTGTGATTCCCTCGGATTTTCTATTACTCTGGTTTTCTCAGAAGCCCCAGGTAGTCCAGATGCAATATCAAAATATGACATTCTTAATATATTATAAAAACTTTCTCATTAAGTGAGCACGAACTAGAATAGGTATGCATTCATCATCTATATCAGGCATTGCATTATAATAAAAGGGAAGGATGCGATTTATTATCTCATTATCTTCATCATAAAGACTATCAACTAATTCAGGTCGCATTAATTCGACATATCCATCTGCCTCTTCTAATAATTCTGGATCTGAATGTTCATCAATATATTTATGAATCGGATCTAATAATCTAAATAATGGAGACCGTTCAGGTTTTGGAAGCATTTCTTGATATTCTGGTTCTAAATCATAATATGCCTGATTTGCATCTTCCCAAGCAAGTTGTTCGGCTAGTAATGGAATAAATAATTGAAGTCCAAAACATCCTGAGTCACTATAATCTTCAGTATCATCGTCATCATCTATATCTTCAATACTACCGCCTCTATAAGTTAAACTCTTCCCTCTTTTATTTTTTGGATTATATCGGTTGCCTCTATTATATGCTGCATTACTGGGTATTTGATTCCAACCAGATTTAGCTTTCCCTTGTTTTATAGTTTTCCCCTTATCGATACGATCAACGTGTGTTAAATTTGCTAATCTTTCCTGTGGAGCAACATACTTACTTCTTGCCCTATTTGTTACTCTTGATTGTTCTGGTCCATATTGATAATTTCGGGTGGCTACTCCTAGATTTGCATCGGCAGTTTGCCTTTCCTTTCTTAATGCATTTGTTTCTACATACATCGGATCACGTTGCTGTGCTCTTTCAGCAGCTTTTGCCTGTTCTTCTGCTGCACGTCTATTAAAATCTTCAATGCTTTTTTGTCTAGCCAATCTGCGTCGCTCCTCATCGGCAGCTGCAGCAGCGGCGGCAGCTTCTTCTTCATCCCTCTTTCTCTGTCTTCTTAATTCTTCTTCAGCCTGTCTTGCTTCATCCGCCCTTTGTTGCATTCTTAATATTTGAGCCTCCCTTGCTCTTTTTTGTTCCTCTGCTGTCTGAGCTGCAGCGACTGCAGCAGCAGCTTCTTCATCCTCCCTTCGCCGCCTTCTTAATTCTTCTTGAGCAAGTCTTGCTTCTTCCTCCCTTTGTCTTCTTCTTAATTCTTCAGCCTCTCTTGCTCGTTTTCGTTCTGCTTCTTCCCGAGCTGCCTGGGCTGCCTGAGCTGCCTGAGCTGCAGCTTCTTCCTCCCTTTGTCTTCTTCTTAATTCTTCAGCCTGCCTTGCTCGATTTCGTTCTGCTTCTTCCCGAGCGGCTGCCTGAGAT
>Ga0247722_10000082_pt1 | contig 56890 bp, 47 predicted proteins | sample MSEWelMarce3H_FC_FD_189094 | JGI IMG/M metagenome (GOLD analysis project Ga0247722, IMG submission 189094) | Subsurface sediment microbial communities from gas well in West Virginia, United States - MSEEL Well Study Marcellus 3H_FC | ecosystem: Environmental > Terrestrial > Deep subsurface >...
CAGTTAAATATCGAATGGCGAATTCGGCCGGCAATGTTTTACCCGACCCGGTTGGCGCACACACGAGCGCATGGTCTCCGTCAATGATTGCTGCAATGGCGTGTTTCTGAAAACTACTGAGCGGATACGGAAAAGATTCAAAATATGAATCATACTTTGAATCCGATGGAAATTCGGTGGAGTCGTCTGTTATTTTTACCATTTTTGTTTTTATGTTTTGGGATAGATATATACCAGTATTGTATTTATATTTTTTTCAAATGTTATTGTATAATGGAGTTGTTGCCGTATCGCATTGATAGACACGCGCCTAACGAATATGGTCGTGCATATATCGATATTTTTATTATGGACGGAACAACCGATCGTTCAATAATGACGGTGTATTTGGAACAAGCAAAAAGGAAAAACTTTAGACCTCTAGACAAGATAAATATAAGCTATGTAGAAAAATACGACACAGGATTAAAAGGGTGTTTTCGTGAATACATGAAAATCCTGGTTTCAAAATCCGCCGAAATATTTGGACGCGAATTAGAAAAATCAGCGGAAATCGTATTGATTGTGTCTCCACAGATGCCTTCTTGGAAAGATTTTGTGGAAGAATCATTTGCGATTGAAGAATTGAAAAAACTATATGGTAAAAGTGGGTTTAAAAATTATGACCCGAAGAATCCGTTGTTTATGGTAAGCACAATAAGTAAATTAACAAAGGTATTAGAGGGAAAGGTCAAAATAGATGACCCGTATAGAACGCCGAATGAAAGCATTGATTATGGGTCGCCGACCACGCCTGAAAAGGAAAACCAAATAGTCCCAAATTCACAAACTGAACCACTGCCTCTAAGATATACAAAAGAAAAACCAAAATATATGAGATCAACTGAAAGTAGTCGTCGTAAAACACGTAACAAACGTAGCGACAGTAAAAAGCGTAAAGGAGGAAAGCGTAGCGACAGTAAAAAACGTAAAGGAGGAAAGCGTAGCGACCGTATTCAAAAGACTATTACACCTTTTCTCATTTACAATACACAATTTTAAATATTTGTCTAATAACTATATATTATAATTACTAATTCCTATTGTAATACTATCTATGATTATTTGATATCAAACTTTGAACAAGAAAACAACAAATTATGGTTTTATTATATATATATATATATATATAAAGAATGTCTGCTGTAAAACATATTTGTAAAGGATTCACATTTGCGAGAGGAAAGATCAAAAAAGCATATGACGTGAAAATTTGTGATGTGGAAACAGAATCCGATTTTACATCAGATACAGAAATTACACAATTGTGTATAGTTTTTATGAAAAAAATTGAATGGATGACCCCATCAACAACTAAATTAGTCAAATATGGACCACAATTTATACCATTCAAAACAAAAGTGATAAAAGATCCACAATTTAAATATAACATTCGCAAATTAATTGATACACATATAACTGCTGACCCTAACTGGGAAACCAAAGCAAAAGACATAACAATTACAGATCCTAATCATTATTTAGAAGAGTTTAGCGAAATAAACAACTTAGATCTGTTGATAGATTGTTTTGAAGACTACAATGAGCAAATTGATTACATCAATGAATTGAAAAAACTGAATGAATTGGGCAAACTGGGTCTTGCACCAAAATTGTATCAAATACGCATTAATAATGATCCGCCATTTTTACCAGATGAGATTGATGAAAAAATAAAAGATATACCTGACGGACAATCGGTTGAAATTTCATACTTGGTGGAAAAATGTGGTATGAATATTGCCGAATTTATCAGGCGAAATTCATCTGATTACAAAAATAAAAATTTAGTAGATTCAGCAATAAAACGCATTTGTGAATTTAGCGACGATTATGTAGAAAGAACAAAAGGAGTAAATTGTGATTTAAAATATGATAATTTGTGCCCAAAAATTGTTAACGGAGAAATAATATCAATTCGGTTGTTGGATGTTGACCCAATTTATTCAGTTGAAGAAAAAGAAAATCCGGATTTTGTAAAACACGCAAAAGTATTTATGAAATTTTTTATATTTGCATGTTTATTTAAAAAAACAGGCAACCTTTCTTTGCCGTATTTTTTTTTTTATAATAATAATTGTCTGTTTAATAATGTTGAAGTTCGTGAAATGATAGTTTTTTTTTACGGAATGGATTACATGATTTATGAATTAAATCCAATCAATATGATGTATAATTATTTAATAAAAAAACATCCGCTTGAAATTAAAAAGGAGTTTGAAAGAAGAAAGAAGAAAGAAGAAAGAAGAAAGAAGAAGAAAGAAGAAAGAAGAAAGAAGAAAGAAGAAGATTATGATGAAGATGATGAAGATGAAGATGATGAAGATGAAGATGATGAAGATGAAGATGATGAAGATGATGAAGATGATTATAAAGATTATGAATTTTTATACTTTGATAATTTGAAACCATATTTTACGGATGAAGAAATAATTGCGGTATTTCAACCCTTTATTAGTTTGGTTCCATCGCCAGTTGCTGCTTTAGCCAAGGGTGGAAAAAAACGTAAATCCAGGAAATCCAATAAATCCAGGAAATCCAATAAATCCAGGAAATCCAATAAATCCAGGAAATCCAATAAATCCAGGAAATGAGAAAAGGTGTAAAATGAGAAAAGGCGTAAAGACGTTAGTCTACATTTCCCATTTCCAACCTTCCGTCTCTACAATATTGGGTATACAAATCTCGGATTTAATATCATCATTGAAAAACATGTCTGACCCGCCCAATTGCTTACACAGCTCACTATTACACGCACATGTCATATTGTTCATCTCTGCGAGAAGTGTGAAAAAGTCTTTTCCATCAAAAACAAGGTTGCCTCTATAATCTGTCTGTTTCCACTGGTTTCCCTTGTCGTCAACTAGAAAAAGGGTTTTCCCTTTGAATGAATCGTCTATCACGCGGTTTGTGTCTTTGGTTTGTAATAACATATTAATATGGGTTTATAGCCTCTATATTGTTTCTAAAAAAACATAGAGGTATCGTGTCAAAATAACATTATCCAACCATGGAAGATGTTATTTATGTGATTGATTATTATGATGGCGACATTCAATACGCGTCTGAAACAGAGATGCACGAATTGGTCGACGATATCATCGACGACATTAAGAGGTTAAGGAAAAAGTATAAATGGGAAACCAACATTTTCAGAATGACCCTCTACACGTCTGAAGAGAGTTTTGAGGCGACAGAATACATTGCACATTATCGGGGGTTGTCGGCGGAAACATATGGCCCTCATTTCTTGACGGATTTTGATGTCGAACTCATTGAGAAACTCAATTTTTAGGACGTTTTGCCTACATAATGTAGGGACAAAACAAGGCAAAACGAGTAAGAACCCTCCCTACACCTATGTAGAGAGGATGCCTACATTATGTAGGAGACTTTTTAACAAATTTTTTATAAAAAGTCTATCAAGCCTTGATACCAGGGTTTTTTGTGAGAGACCTGATGACTTTTGTGTTTTGGACATTTTTAAAAAACAATAAATGTCCATTTTACATTTCCTCAACAAAATCTTTTTTTGCCGCACTGAAAAATTGGGAAACAAATGAGGAGTTTATCGTCGCACTGAAAATGGTAAGTAACACATTTGTAAAAAATAGTAAAAGTATTAGTTTTTGTAGGAATATCAAAAGTGTAGGAATTCCTTGGCTACATTATGGCTCGATTACGTAATGTAGCCAAAACGTAGCCAAGAATTGCCTCATACATAATCTTGATACCGAGGTATAAATTGTTTGTATCAAGACGATGTAGGGCGTAAAAAACGTAAAATTGAACACTGCCTCTAATATTTGAGAAAACCAAAACGATAAAATGATGTTACTAAAAATAGAGAATCTTGTAGAAGGGCAAGTTGTAAAGCGCCCTTCCAAACATGTAAAATCGCCCTATGTAGCGGACATAAAATGCGGAGAAGACGACATTTTGGGGCACGCCCCTGCGCTCGGATGTTGCGGGTTGTCGGACGCAGGAGCAACAATATTGATGTCGCCAAGTTCTTCCGCCAAATGCTCACATACGATTTATTTGGCCGCGTCTGAAGACCAAATCATTGGAATCCATCCAAAACTGGCGGAAAAACTAGCGGAAATCGCACTTACCAATAATTGTTTGACTAAATTGCAAAACGTGAAGTCATATCGAAAGGAAACCAAAATATATATTCCCGACTGCGTGGATTCGCGGTTTGATTTCAGCGGAATAGACAAAGACGGGGTTCCATTCATAATGGAAATAAAAAACGTCTCACTAACCGGAATCGGCGATCAATCGCGCATAGCGGTGTTTCCAGTGGGAAACCGGAAAAAGTCCAAAGATCCAGTAAGTCCGCGCGCGCTAAAACATACGCGCGAATTGACCTTGCTACGCAAAGACAAAGAAAATATTCGTTGTATAATGTGTTATGTTATACAACGAACCGATGTAGAGGCATTCCAAACATCCGATTTGGATATTGAATATAAAGAGGCTGTGCGACTTGCACATGAAGCCGGTGTGGAAATTATAACCTTGGTTGTAGAATGGAACCGTAATGGTGAAGCCCGCTTTGTGCGAGACGACTTACCATTTATTCTATAATCTGAATGGGTTTCTTGTTTTTTACAGTTTTCGACTTGCCTCTATTTCTTCCATATTTACAATACTGTTTTTGAGAGAATCCTCGGGGATGTTTACAGTTTATACTCTTTTTGTATTTTGCAGACCACTTATGTGTTTTGTTTTTCATATATAGGAAGCGGAGATATTTGTGCTTCGCTTATCATTTTGTTCCGCACAATATATACAGACGAAATCGATAACAACGTCAATTCAATCGAACTCCGCACGATCATCGGTAAGTCATTCATTTTACTGCTGTAATATACCCACATACTAGAGGATACGATACTAAGTAAACAAAATACGAGTGAAAATGTGTTTGTGCTCTTGTTCCGATACAGTAAAAACATGAAAATAAACCGACCTACTACCGACAGCGATGTAGCCGTATAGGGTATTATTTTTAAATCCGATTCGTTCATTATTTACAATGGGTGCTTCCCTTTATACTGTTTTTGCGTATTCCTCTACATTATGTAGGGACAAATAGATCAACCTTAGTATTTATCCGTCCTACATCCGTGTAGGCACCTCTCCTACATAATGTAGGGACAAATTTAACAAAATTTTTATAAAAAGTCTATCAAGCCTTGATACCAGGGTTTTTTGTGAGAGACCTGATGACTTTTGTGTTTTGGACATTTTTAAAAAAACAATAAATGTCCATTTTACGTTTCCTCAACAAAATCTTTTTTTGCCGCACTGAAAATTCGGGAACATACAATTTTATTTGACGGCGCACTGAGAATGGTAATGAAACTATTTGTAAAAAATAAGAAAATTTGTAGGAATTTCAAAGTTGTAGGAATTCCTTGGCTACATTATGGCTCGATTACGTAATGTAGCCAAAATGTAGCCAAAAATTGTCCTCTACATAAACTTGATACCGAGGTACAACCAGTTTGTATCAAGCCGATGTAGAGGGTCAGTAATCACTTATTTTAATGCTTTGGTATTTAGAAATATCTGCATATAATATAATAATGCCGACAACATATACAGTATCGATAGATGCAGATGGTAGATTGAATATTCGAACCGCGGCAAGGCTTTTATACAATGCCCCGGCTTTCAAGACTGGTCTTGACGGCTCAACCGGTATAACATTCGATGAAAACTTTTGGCGAGATTGTTTTACGGGTGATTCAGAAAAAGATGGATGCTCGGCGGCTATACAAAATGGATTTATACCACAAGGCTGGCCAAAAAGGAATGGTGAATACATAAAGGGCGTGTCTTCTCAAATGACCAGCACACTTGAGGAAAATTCGTTAATTTTTAAAGCTGAAATATTAAGACTGAAAAATTATAAGGGTAATATCCCAGAAGCTGTGAAAACCCAGTTTAGCACGGCATTTCCTGAAGATCGTCAGATTTTTGTAAACAAGGATTGTGGATTGGATCCAGAATATTTTTTACCGAATGGGCGTTGTATAAAAAGTTGCAATATCGCGTCTGATGTTATTGACCCACATTCATCTAGCACAGCGGATTGTGCTAGAATGCTACCTGGAAATGAAGACACACTCGTTTTAGACGAATCTGTTTTTGCGTATTTACAATATCCGTGTGTTTGTAGTTTAAGCGCAAGAACAACTGGACGTGGAACCTATAATCCAATGAGTTTTATGGTAGATGGCGTTGATTTGATGACAGCTGAAAATATAAATAAATATTTTGTTGGAAACACCGCAAAAAATGCTCTTTTCAGTAAAGCAGGAACGGAAGCAGTAAAAAAACAAAATAAGTTACTATGTGTAGCAAAATATTCAGGAGATACATTACAAAGTCTGATTCAAAGAATTTTTGAACTTATTAATGCGTATGGAAACTCAACCTATGTTGTTTCTACATGTGATTCGATCGTCTCGTTGCGTTCTTGCGCAATGAATGGATCCTATATAGAGGTTTGTAACGACAATGCGCAAGATAAGGTAACACAGGTTTATGTATGGCGACCAAATCTGGCTAACCCAGAAGAGTTAGCCAATATTTTTCAAGCAGAAAAAACAAAGATTTTGGCTGAATATGACGATCTGATTGAGCTAGTTAATGGCGTAGAACCCGCAGCAAATGGAGTTAATAATATTTACATATCCGGTTCTGATACGTCATATCGGTTTAATCAAGACTTTTATACACGAGTCGCTGTAGACCTTACATTAATTCAAAACGGTATTAATAATTATATACCAGCGGGGGCAGCGGTTGCTGATATTGCTCAAGCGATTCGTGTTATACGAACATTTAAAGTAAATGATTTTTTAAAAGTAAATGGACCGCAAGGACAATACTACTGTATTAATTTGGCTACAAAATATACAAAAGGTAATTTGGTGAATTTGGGAGTGGTTTTACCTGCCGTGAACGCAGACGGCAATGTAATTGGTCTTCAAAAACGTGTAAGTCAATCGTTTTTTGAAAAAGCAACGCAAAATTACCGGCATATTAATGGCGGGGCATCATCACGTGCACGAGACCAATCTCTACCTTTTAACCCAACAAATTTTGATTCAATGATGCAATATTTCTTTAATTTAAATTTTTATTCACAAAATTCCAATGCTATTCAAATACATGGAGTATCAAGCAACGTGAACACTGTGACTCAGAGTGGAAAGACGCGTTCGCAAAACAGGACGGTAGACCTGCATCATCAGTTTTTAACAGATTTTAAAAATATATTTAATGGTATATTTTCTGCGAGTTCAACTGATAACATAGCAGTAGGAACTATAAAGTTTGATTGTTTTAGTGATGTAATAAACTCATTTGCTATTTTGGATACAGTTGGATATCACGCAAAATATTACAGTGAAGAAGCCATTGGTTATTTGATAAACCAATATTTTAGTGAAAAACAGACAGAGATGGCGGAAGAAAGAGAAATATCACGAAATCCAGTTTTAAAATTAAGAAGAGACAAAACACAACAGTATATAGACAAAAACAAATTAAATAAATCAATATATCAGTTAACTCCAAACTTGTCCAGATTTAAAATTGTGAGCAAAGAAAAAGGAAGTAAAGGAAGTAAAGGAAGCCAAGGAAGTCAAGGACGTAAAGTAACCAAAGTATCAGCATTTGGACACAGCAGACAAAGCAGCAAATACCTCAGCAGACGTCCAGTCGGCACTAGAGGCGGTTCCAAAACCCGGAAAAACAAGAAATAATATTTTATAATGATTACATAACCATTATACAATCCCGCAAATGATTTTAGAACAATATGTGTTTTTATTTCTAGTCTTCACTATCGCCGCCTATTTCTTATATACGCGCATCCGCTACCCCTTTTGGTCGCATATGCCGGTTTCCCACACATATGACCTCGTCCAGTTTTCCGATGGTGTCATCCAGTCTAAGCCCAAGAGAAACAAATTCACAAATTCAGCCCTAGTAAAAACCGCGTCGTTCTTTGAGCTGGGCGACGACCAACAAAAGGTGGCGACCCAACTCTTCAACTGCTTCTACATTCCATCCGACGTGATTTTTTCAACTCTTTCGCCCGAGATTTTGAAAACCCGTATGACTGGACATCTAGGCACGCCTTTTGTTTCTGCCGATCCGTCTTTCGCAATCGGATGCGCGGTCAGCTACCCCGTCAACATTATTCACGGCACTGGTCAGACAGTCGCCAATTACTTAGCCTATCTCGCGACCGACCGCGACCAGAATATTAGTCGTGCGTTAATTTCCACTCACGATTTTAATGCGCGCACCATGAATCCTAATGTTAGCTCGACGATTTACAAAAAACATGTGGGCAAATGCGCCGGGGCGCAGCCCCTGATTAAATTCAAGACGAGTGTCTTCTACATTAATGTAGAGGGGTCTGATCTTGGTTCCGCAAAATCTATGGGTTCCGCAAAAGCTCAGGGTTCAGCTGAAACACAAGCTCTGGGTTCCGCAGCTAACGCTGCTCATATAATTCAGATTTACAAACCTAATTGGAACTTATTGCAGGACTATTTGAGCTGCATCAGCAGCGTAACCCAGAGCTGCATTAGCAGCGTTAGTGGAACCCAAAGTATGACCGCTTTATTCGATTTTATCGCCATAGTCGATATCGGTGCACTTTCAGCACGCGTGGACGCAAACCAACTATTCGTATACGCTTACCGCATCGGCACGCAAATCGTGGCTTTGTATTTCATAGAGGATATGAACACACTCTATGAAAATGTCGCGGACTATGGAGGGAAGACGCTGTCCTTGGTGGCGTCGGTGAATAATATTATGGAACATGATGGAATTGCGGTGTTCTATAATGGATTCGTAGAGGCCGTCCAGAAAATAAGCAAACAGAATCGCGATTACAAAATGATGGTGATTGATGACGTGGGGCATAATGCGCAAATCGTGGAACAAACAAAATTAGTGAAGCCTGCGATATTTGATACGGAAGGTGGGTATTACTGGATAAACCATAGAGTGGGTTCACATATTGTTGGCGATCGTTGTTTGATTCTAATTTAATGCTTTGCTTTGCTTCGCTTTATGGATTTTCTTGCGGGTTGCACGGAATCCTTTGCCTTTGCTTTCGCCTCCGTGTTTTTTGTTGCTTTTATTTTGATTACTTTTACCGCCAGACTTAGGAATTATGGTTAGAATTTTTTCAACCCACCAATCTCGATTATCTTTGTTATCGGATACCAAATTATATGTTTTCTTATTTCCAGCATTATCATTAAATGTAATTGTAAGTTGGTTTTGGTTTTGGTTTGATGGTATAACATTTGTTATGTTAGTGATTGTGTCTGATAAAACATTACCATTAGATACAAAAGACAGCGTATTACTATCTATCTTACCAATAGGGAATTTGCCGGTATACGAAATATAATCAATTTTAAGCGGTACTAACTGAAATGTTCTTTGTATTTCCTTTAACCACCAGTCTCGGTTTTCTTTGGTATTTGTTTCAAGTATTTGTGTTGTAGGTGTAGGTGATGATCCAAGTGTATTTGGTTTAGAATATATTATTTCAATTGCCGGTCTGCTATTACCGTTTTCAATATTCATTGCTCTGTCTTTGGACAAGCTTGCATATGTAGGTATACTATATCTATGGTCTATGATTTCATTATGTTTTACGTCATACTTATAGATTTCTATTAATTTTTCGCTTGTTGTATTTTTAATTCTTCCCAAAGTGGTATTTTTGCATGTTGGGGTTTGAAACGATGTAATACTACTACAATGATACAACGGTCGCAGACTAAACGCTATTTGTATATTAGAAATCCAGACTTCACGCATTTGTAATGCTGCTTTCAAAAAAATAGTCTCCAAATTATTTGATACATTCTTATACACAATAAAAAAATGTTGGGATTTGTTTTCTTTTGCACCATCATCATTTCCCACAAATATTATATTTGAAAAAAAATTGGATCCAACGCCAAGAATAACATTATTTTCTCTTTTTGTTATAGTGCTATCATAACCTTCTGGATTTTTTTTACCAACACTGCTTTCACAAGATCTTCCTTCAATACCACCAATTTTTTTTGTTGTGCAAAGCCATAATTTACCGGAATATATTGGTGTCTCAACTACACTTGGTTGTCGGGTAGAAGATGAAGTTTGAGCCGCAATATTAGATTGTGCCGCAAGACGTTCTTGCTCTGCTTTTTCTTTCGCAGCAATTCGGTCTGATTCAATCTTCGCAAGACGTTCTCGCTCTGCTTGTTCTTTCGCAGCAATTCGGTCTGATTCAATCTTCGCAAGACGTTCTCGCTCTGCTTGTTCTTCAGCAGTAACCCGGTCTGCTTCTAATTTCGCAAGACGTTCTCGATCTGCTTGTTCTTCAGCAGCAACCCGGTCTGCTTCTAATTTCGCAAGACGGTCCGCTTCTAATTTTGCAAGACGTTCTCGCTCTGCTTGTTCTTCAGTAGCAACCCGGTCCGCTTCTAATTTTGCAAGACGTTCTCGCTCTGCTTGTTCTTCAATAGCAACCCGGTCTGCTTCTAATTTCGCAAGACGTTCTCGCTCTGCTTGTTCTTCAGCAGCAACCCGGTCTGCTTCTAATTTCGCAAGACGGTCTGCTTCTGCTTTTTCCAACGCTTTACGGTCAGATTCAATCTTTTCCAACGCTTTACGGTCTGCGTCTGCCTTGTCCAAAGCTGCTTTTTGTTCCGCCGCAAGACGGTCTGCTTCTACCTTCGCAAGACGGTCTCTCTCTGCTTGCTGAACAGCAGCAGTTGTTACTGCCGCCGCCTTAGAAAAAGCATCTTTTAAACCAGCTATTATTAAGTTACGCTTTAATTCATATGTTTCCTCGGGTTGGGCTACGACATTGGTAATATCTTCAACTGCAACATTCGGATTATTATTGGTTTTAAGCTTACTAATAAACACATTGGCTTGCTTTAAACTCTCTATTTGGGTTTTTACTGGACCAGGGACCTTCATTGTTTTAATAGTTTTTATTTCAATCACATCAATAAAATCTTGAATACTTGTAATTGTAGCACTGGAACCACTAAAATTTACTTCGGCAATTGAATGTTTTGATATTTGTAGTGTTGGTGATCCAGATGCTGATGATCCAGATGCTGGTGGTCCAGATGCTGGTGGTCCAGATGCTGGTGGTCCAGATGCTGGTGGTCCAGATGCTGATGATCCAGATGCTGATGGTGTTGGTAATACAGGTTCTTTACCTTTTTTACGGTTTGGACCTTTACCCCCATATATATTTTTTCTTGTATATCGATTTCCATATTTTTGCCTATTGTATTTTGTCGCACCGCCTGAACGAGTTCCTTTTCCACTTCCAACACCATTCAAATAATCGACCAAGCCGACAGTTATTTTCGGACAATTCTCTACTCTCAACAAATCCATATTCTCGGCATTTGCTCTAAAGTCTGGAATCACCTTTAGCTCCGGACATGTTTCCACATCAAATGTCGTCATAACAGTTCCGTCATATGTTATTGTTTTCAGTCCATTCATTTGTGTTGCATAAAACTCTGTAACTGTATCCGGTATACGTATTTCAGTAAGCGCATTTAATTCGTTTACTCTATAAGACGTGATAGTATCAGGCACTTCAATAGTTGTTAGATTAATACAGTTTTTCAACCAAATATAATTTAATACAGGTGATACGTTAGACAGATGTAAAGTTTCAAGTTTATCATATCCTTCTAACTTTAAAAGTGTATTAACAGTATTATTCACGTTTGAATTATTCCCAGTAAAATCCGAAAGATTTGGACAATCATTTATAACCAAGGTTTCAATATTTGCTTTACGTTGTTCTACATTAATACTGGTCAACCCGCAATTCATTATTGAACAAGACACGATTTTCGCAGGTAAAGTTATATGTGTTGTAGCCTGGTTACCAGTCATTGATAGAATTAAAAGATTTGCGCAAAATTGTATTGCCTTGTCAAATTGCCCATCACCATTAATAATGAGTTCAGTCAAAGACAATGGGAGAGAAACGATTGCTTGATTACCGCCAGACGCAGACGCAGACGAAGAAGAAGTCGAAACACCCAACAGAGGACAATCAATTATAGTAAGTTTTGTAAATTTGATATTACCCAACTCTAAGTTTTTGAGGGCGATAAGCCCATTTATTGATGACGATGATTTAAATGATACTTTTGACGATGACGATGATTTCGATGATGCTTCTAGCATATTCAAATTAGTGCTCCCATTGATTTTCATAGATACCAGTTTTGACGCAACAATATCCATAGTAGTCAAATTAGTACAACCTTGTATTTCAAGATCAGTCAACTCAGTAAAATCACCATCGAGACTTTTAAAAACACCAATATTTTTTATAACCAGTATTTGGACTTTTGATTTAACAATGTCGGATAAAATACTCATATCTAGATCGCCGTCCAATGTAAGTGATTGTATGGCTGTAAGATTGTTAAACGCAACGAGTTGAAACTTTGGTGAATCCTTTACCAAAATAGTATGGATATCTGAATCTAGAACAACGCTTGAAATAAGTGTGCAATCTATAAATGTTGCTTCCTGATTGTTGGTTTTACTAATTTCAACGGTTACAAGATTTTGAAACCCTTCAAACTTATAATTGTTATGCATGCTATTAGCCGGCATCTTTATCTTCAAGGTTTCCAATGATCTTTTTTGGTCGTCAAGATTAACAATTTGAAAATTAGCGCAACCGGTTATAGACAGGTCTTTCAGACTATGTGGTAAAACTTTTTGTCCAACATTGTTAAAATCAGATATGATTGTATTATTCTGTATTGTGATCGATTTTAATTTGTCGAGTTCTTTAAGTTTTTTAAAAACGATCGTGTCACCGTCTAAGACCAATGTGGTTAGCCTTAAACTACCACGATCGTCTGTAAAAGTTGCTGTGCTACTATTGTTAACAACGACTTTTGGTTTGGAAGCATCGTTAAGCAATTCTATCACTTCTGCTGTGAATTTTACTGATGGGTCTTTATCATTAATACCAAAAATACTGGATAAATGCAAAATATCAAATATAGTATACGTTGGTAATCCTCCAGGAAATCCGGTGACAACACCAGATGCGACACCAGTCGCTGCGTTTATAAAATTTGTGAACAATTCATTTGGTTTTGTTTTTGGTGCATAATAATTATAAATCAACGGCTGATTTATATCTATACGAGTTTTCTCAGCAAATAATTTTATAATTTGTTTACTTTGAATAAGATCAACAACTCTCTGTGCGTTGCCGATTGTAATATTTTGGTTTTGATCAAGAATCAGGGTTTTTTCGACTGAGTTGTCCATCCCACCAATAAATGCGTCGATTGTTCCCGTAAGTGCGTTCTGCGTAAAATCAAAATGAGAACACGCTTTTAACTCGTTAAGACCAGTTATTGTCGATAGCAATGGATTTGAACTAATGCGTAATTCTTTAACAGACGGCACGTTAGTCAAATCCAAAATTGGTAAAACATCATTTTCTTGTATTGTAAGAGTGACGAGTGCTGTCAGGTTTAACATGGTGATCGATGTAAGTTGTGTGTTTTTTAATATATCAATGTCTCTAGTAACGGAACAATTTGTTATCGACACATCTGTAAGGTTGGGCCATTCATCAAATCCTAAATAAACAATACCAATATTATCATAAGAAAACCTGCCGATATTAGGACAGTTTGTAATATTTGGTTTGTTAAAATTTGGACAATTTGAAATAGTCAAAGCTGTTATCGGCAATTTACCCAAAGTCATTTGGGTGAGTGAACGCATATCGCGAATATCTGGAAGAACTGTAAGCGCAGCACAATTTGAAACAGAAATTGCGTAAAAGTCTGATTCTTTAATATCTAGTTTTGTAAGAGTGCTTAATGTATCAATGTCCAATTCTATTGGCGAAAGGTTTGTTGCGGTTATTTCGTTAAGCGAAGCGCAAGAAGCAATTTTGATTTTGAATGGATCCGGAGGACTGGATGAACTGGCCAAAGTGGTTGAACCAACCAAAGTAGGACACGAGAAAATACAATGGTCAATTACAAACGTCTCTAGCCGGGCGACTCCGTTAAAAACCATGTTATTCTCAAAATACTCAACTTTTAATTTTGCTACAACCGCCGAATTTCCTTTCAACCTAAATTCTATCAAAGATTCAGGAAGCTTACCGTTTATAAAAACGGTTGCGTCTGCTCTTACTTCACTAACAAAAATATTTTCAAGCTGATCCATACCAGTAAAATCACCAATATGGTTACAACTGGCACAATCAATAACGGAAACAGTTTTTACGTTTGGACATTTTTTCACGTCAATAATTTCTAATTTATTAAACCCATTAAAAACCAAGGCTGTCTTTAGCATAGGACAATTATCGACACTCAACATTTCTAATAAATTATTAAATAAGTCAAGGTTTGTGATTGTAGCTAACGCAGATAATTTGTCGATTACCATAGTTGTAATGGTGGATGGTATTATGATTTGACCTGGTGTCGGTTTTACTATTGGTATTGCTGCTGGCGGTTCTATTACCATCAGTTCTTTAACTTGATCATTTTGTTTCAGTGTAAAATTGGTTAAAGTAAGCCCCGTAAAATCAAACCCCGATATGTTGCTTTCAATAATACTAAGGTCGGTCACGTTTGTTGGTAAATTAATGGTTGTAAGTTTATCGCAACCTGTAATCGAAAACTCTGTAAAACCACCATCGTCGATATCAATTGTCTCAAGATTTTTAAAACCCGTTAACTCGGTTATATTCACGTTTGGACATTGTTTGAGTTCCAGTTTTTCCAAAGTAGATGTGCACGTCGTTAAATCAATTTTTGTAAGCGTATCGTCGTTTTCTATAACAACCTCTTTAAGGGCTGCCGTATTTAAAAACGCGGTTAGACCAAGGTTTGAGTTTTTTAATTCCAAATGAGTGAGAGTCAATGGCAGCGTATCTACCTTAAATTTTAGAGTATCATTTTTTATTATAAGTGTAGTCAATCCATTCATATTTTTTAAAAAACTGGTGCTCTGGATAATTGAATCTTTAATATTCAAATAATCTAGGGTCGTAGGCAAACTGTTTATATAGCTAAGTTTTTCACACCCGATTATATTAATATTTTTGATTGAGTCGCCTTTAATTTCATTAATCGTAGAAAGAGAAATAAAACCATCTAGTAAAATATCAATATTCGTTCCAAGAGTCAAAGATTCTAAACTTGGTTTCAACGTATCAAGAAAATCATGATTTGCGAATGCTCCCGATATGGAAAGAGTAGTCAAATTTGGAGGTAAATTGATTGTGGTGGTGTTTAGTAATCCAAGTAACGACAACTTGGTTATGTTTGCGATATTTATAGTTTTTAAAGCAGCACAATTGTCCAACGACAACTCGGTTAATACGTTGTCTCTGATCATGATATCAGTCATTTTGGGAACATTTTCCAGTCCGGAAACGGTTTTAAGATTTGGACAATCAGTTAAAGCAAGTGTGGTAATTGTGTTTGAAAATTCTTTACAATCAATTGTCGCAATCTTATTACACATATGAATAAGCAAATTTGTAAGTGTTTTTAAACCCAATAAAAACGCATTATCAATTTTAGGTAAGTTTTGAATCGTAATGTCTTTTACTGAAGGTGGAAGCGTAAGGGTAGCCAATACGGCGCAATTATTAATATTTATAGTGGTTAAAGACATATCAGGTGTTAAAGGCACAAGAGCAGGAGCATTCACAGTAATAGTTGTAAGTGCTGTATATCCAATCAATTCCAGTCCGGTTAACCCAACGCACCCAGATAGATTCAAACTAGTAAGTTTGTCTTTTATAAAAGTTGCTGCTGGTGCTACTGCTACTGCTGCTTCGGGCAAAGCTAACGTAGTAAATTTATCACATCCAGTCAAATCCAAAATGGTCAGGTTTACAAGAGGTTTTACAAAATCTGTATTTAAAATTGGCGCATCAGTAAGTGTTAAAATCGTTAAAGAGTTCGGCAAAATATGGACGGTTGTAAGTGCTTTACATCCGGTTAAAGATAACACCCCCAATTTCAACCAATCAATATTCACTGTGGCCAAAACATCAAGACCGGATAGCGTAATACTGCTTGGAGCAGGAGCAACCCTAGGACCAATAATAGCAGGAAGAGAACCATCACATCCAGTGATAACGATTTCAGTAAGAGTTTTTTGTGCTAATGCTGGTGCTACTGCTAGTGCCGGCGTAACAAAAACAACATTAAAATACACATGCTTACAATCAGTAATGTTGATTTTTTTAAGTTCTACATCCGCTTCGATTGTTACCAATTCAAGGTCATTCAAATTCTTTAATACAACATTGGACATTCCTTTTTTGAAAGTGATTGTTTTTAATTTCCTACTATTTACAGCATCTCCTGATGTAGTGGTGAATTCGCACACTTTAATACCAAGTACATTTGCTTCAGAAACATTATATTTGAAATCTGCACCGTCCTGTTCTTCTTCAATTTTAAACCCAGTCGGAAAAAGTTTAACCAGAACCGCATATTGTTCTATGAGTGTTTCATTTATTTTCTCGGTTTCAACCGATACTGACTGTCCAAATAATTCCTGACCAAACACTTTCGGTTTTAAAGCTCCTGCTATCACTTTATCATTATCTGCGGAAAGTTTTATTTGATTCGGGAACGCAATGCCTGTTATTTTTTTGTCTTTAATTGTCTTGACTATATCGGTAATTAGACCAAACGACAGCGCATAAGAACCTTTCAAATCAACCATCGTCTTCTCTTTTCCAGATGGGAGCATATTCAAGACATCGGCAACAGTTGCTTTCAACGCATTTGATTTGATTATGGTTGTTTTTAATATTGGAAACGCCGATAGAAATGCTAGCTGGGCGGAATCTGTAAGTGTGTCGGTCTCTATAATAACCTCTTCTACGGTGGGGGACTTGATGCTATTATATTTGGCGATTGAGTCTTTTATCGTTATTTTTTTCAGACCTTTAAGATTTTCTAGATTTGTGTCACCATTCAATTCTACGCCCGATAAAAATTCAATCGTGCTAACGCGGTTTTCATTGTCGAAGACAAGTTTAAGTGTCGTCGGCACTACTGTTGGTACTGCTTTAGAATACAATTCGTCAATATATATATGTTTATTGTCGGAGTCCGTAAATAATTCTTTCAAAAACGCCTTTTCTTGAAATGCGGGAGCAAGTGTTGTAATACCGGCATTATACAAGGCTTTCACAAAATCCCTTAAAAAAATATTGGCTAGGTCATCATATACATTTTTTCCATTTATATTTGTGACCGTTTTAATCTGGGTTTCAAAAGCTGTAAATCCAGGCGGATCTGCTGATGACGTTGAAGTCATAGAAGATGAAGAAGACACCAAAGCCGGAACCGAAGCCAAGGTCGGGTTAAATTTTTGTAGTTCTTCAGTCGCTGTATCTATCACAGCCTGATACAAAGCAATATCCATTATTCCAGGCGATTGTTTTGGCTCCAAATCCTTACTTGAAAACAGAATTTTATCACCTTTCGTCATTTCTGAAACGACGAATTTGCGTAACGCCTCATTTTTGATCAAACCATAAATTTGAGAATATGCAAAATCACTTTCTGGGTAGGAAAATACAGTGTTGGTTTCATTGCCTCCTCGTTGTTTTTTTCTGTACCGCCGTTTTTTCGAATACCCCATACTATACAAAATACGGGTATAATAAAACGCCAAATCAAATGTAAAAATCTAACATTTGATTTATTCTTGTTCCGATCTTATTGGGGGTCATTATAATAGTCTTTTCGCATTTTAAACACCGTCTCATCATTGATTCTGCCTTTCATAAACATATCTAAGTTTTTGAAATCGGCCAACATCTCGGTAACAAAATAAATAGAATACATCCCGCACTCGGTGTCTCCTTTCTGGTGCTCAACCTTGTTTGTATAAAATCGCAAGTCCAAATTCTTATTCATTGTCTTCGCTTGACTTTGGATTCGTTTTACAAGGGCACTAATCTCCGGTGGAATGCCGCCCAACGCACTATCAAAGAAAACAATCGCCTTATCATGAACCGACACAAACAACGAAACCCAATGCGATCCCGGCTGGTCATGTTTATCTAAATTAAATACGGCGGCGAATCGTCGCTTTCCGTTTTCATAATCGGATTTCAACGAAAAATCGCACAGCTCTTTCTCAACACACTGACCCAACACGCGAGTATCAAAATCGATAGGTGTTGTTCGCATAGCCTTGAAATCAGGGTATTTTGCTTCAATGTCGTCTAAAATCTCGTCTATGTCTTCGTTTGTGAGCCATTCATCGGGGTTTTTGAGCCACGACTCAGGATGATTTGGGGCGTAAAGCATTTTCAGATATTTTTTTCTGAGCACGACATCGTCGATTATTCCGAGGGCACACCGTTCGTCTTTTTTGACACAATCGACACTTTCTATTATTTTTTGCAATATTTTTTTGTGATCAGTTTCGTTCAAAGGTGATTCGGGATGGTCTTTGTTGTATTCATCTGTTAATATGCGTATGGCATCGCTGGGCAAACATGTGCCTGCATCGTGTTTTTTGTTGGCTATATTACAATTTACATCTCCGACACCTTTATCTATAGAATCGACACCAGATACGATTCGTGATGCACCACCAGATACGATTCGTGATGTACCCCTACGTTTCTTTGTCCCACTACGTATATTGGCCTTAATACGTTTATTTATCCCACTACGCTTATTGGTTCTAGGTCTTTTATTTTTACGAGACCAATACATAGGGTGTATATAATATATTATAATATTTGTTTCTTTGTGAAACAGTCGTTGATATCTTTATAAAGCAAGATTGTTATTGAAACCGGCCACAACGCACCAACTAATAAACCATACGCGCCGCCAACTAAAAAACTATATGCGGTTTTAAATATATGAGGGGTTGGTTCGTTTAACTGGTATCCGGCGGCAAGTAAACATCCGATGGTTCCGCTAAAATAGGCGGGAATCACAAAGATATGTGCGTATTTTGTGATGAGAGGACTTATGTTTATAGTTTTAAAGTTCATGTTTTTATAAACGTATATGCGAACATACGTTTATATGCTTTGATACAAAAACATTTTGACCATTTATGGTCGGCATTTTTAGTTGTTATTGTGCGACTGATAAAAAATAAATGTTATTTTTGCTTAATTAATGTTTATAAAATTCACACAATATACACAATATACACAATATACACAATATACACAATATACACAATATACACAATATACACAATATACACAATATACAATTTTTATTTTGGTCTTTTTATTTTGATAGGTCGTATATTTACTTTGATAGGTCGTTTACTTGGCCGCAGTAACCTTCTTGACGACCTTCTTTACAACAGTAGGGGCAGGGGCATCAGCTGCCTTTGGCGCAGCAACAGGTTCGGGTGCCTTAGGTGTAGCAACAGCAACAGGCTTAGAAGCAGGAGTAGCAGGCTCATCATCCTCACTCTCACTGTCCTCAACATGAGTCGAGATAGCAACAGAAGCAGAAGGCTCATCATCAACAGCATCATCATTCTTATCAATTGCGGTCAACTCCTCATCAGAAAGCTTAATATGACACTTTCCAAACACGCTCATAACCTCCTTAGGCTTAACGACAGCCTGGACAAGCTTCCATGTAACACCCCAGCCCTTGCCGCCAATCCAAATGCCGCCGCATTGTAAAACACAAGCAGCACCACTGAGGCGAGGGACAAAATGACTGGGGGTAAGCTCCTCATTCTCGCAAGGAAACATCAAGTTTCCGCTAGTATCATAAATCTCAACATTCCATCTGTTTTCCTTCTCATAGAAAGGGACCTTTGCATTAATATTGGGCATCTTGGTCAAATCTGGCTTCTTGGTTCCCTTCACCTTGGGATACTTAAGAGTAGGGAAGAAGGTGTGCTTCAAAATTCCAATATCGAGCGACTCACCCCACCACAACTCACTGTTCTTGGCGGCGGCCTCGATGATTGAGTTCTCTAACAGCTTCATCTTGTCTAAGAACATCTCGGTGTTCTTAGTCGCATAAGACTCATTGGGGAAAGTGAGCGAGATTTGGAACTTGCCGTCGGACTCGCCAGTTTGGGGATCGACGAAATCACTGATGCCCCAAGTGGTGAGTAAAGGGGTGCTAACATGGAGAGAACGGTTGGTTTGAGTGCTGACTACGTTGATTGTTTTGCCGCCCTTTTCGTTGACTTTAGGGGGCATAAACTTGAACGCGGTGGGAGTCCAGGCATTAACATCGAGGACAACGGGTAAAGACTTGGAGGCGGTAGCAGAAGACATTTTTAGTTCGGATAATCTAATAAGGGGTTTGGCTTTATATATTTATGAAAAATACATTTGGAAATGCAGGGCGTTCAATTTTATGGCACACCACTCACAGTCTTTCAACAAAACAAAATATATAGAAAGATTATAGAGATAATTCGCGGTATATATAAAAGATGTTATCTAAGATGGCCCGAATAGAAGAAACAACTGAAATACCAAAAGAATATGATAAAATGAAACTACATGAATTAAAACCAATTCTAAAAGGACTCGGTCTCAAGATATCTGGAAACAAGTCCAAATTAGTCGAGCGCCTACAAACCTATAAAATTCAAGCCACGCGTGTTATAGATATTCAGCGCGTTTTCCGCGGATACATGGCGAGACTATGGATAAGTCTGAAAAAGGGGAATAAGAAACCCTGTGTGAATGAGGCCGATTTTTACACAATGGAACCGATTGATGAAATACCCTTTTATTATTACATTCATTATACGGAGGACAAATCGCAAACAAATTATACGTTTAACATAATGTCGCTCTGCACTATGATTTCAAAAAGTGGGAAATTCGAAAACCCCTATACGCGAGAAAATATGAAACCAACATGTGGATCAAAACTAGCAAAAATTATTCGGTTAACGATGATTTTGTTTCCAAGCAATGAAATTATAGCGGAGTTGAAAGACGTATATATAGGAGATAAAATACACGTACAAACGCAAGGACCGAGACAAAACAATAGGGAAAGTGTTAGAGTAATGAACGAACCCAGACAAGTCGTAAGGAATGGACAAACACAAGAACCACCAAGTGTTGATAGACGCATCACCGAATTGTTTATCGCCATCGACACATTGGGTCATTATACCCAAAAAGAATGGTTTCTACAATTATCAAACACGCAAGTATGTACACTGGTTATGCGAATCAACGCATTGTGGGCAACAACAACGTCCGACGTGAGACGCGATATCAGTCCAAATGTATCACCATTTTCTGTTCAGAATACAGGAGTTACCAGAATGTCGCTCGACCGCACACTGGATGAAAATCGGTTGATCGCAGTGAAAGTTGGCGAATCCCTAATATATAATGGAATCAATAATGAATATAAGATAATGGGTGTGATGTTTTTTCTGACGGGGCTTACCACAGTGTCGTATGCTGCGAGACTTCAGATGCCGTGGTTGTATGATAACTATAATTTTGTTGTTGCACGAGTTTAATAAAGGGAACCAAGGTGTTCAGCAAAGCTTCTATCCATCCTTTAAAGGAAACTACGTTTCCCTTAGACCCTTCCTTTTATTTTTGTATTTTTGGAGTTTTATTTTTGGAGTTTTATTTTTGGAGTTTTATTTTTGTGTGTTTTATGGTTTTTTCGCTCCAAAACCAGACCAAAAACAAAATAAATGAATAAATGCCTTAAACTACTTAAAAACGAAGTGCTTTACAGTGTATATAATAAGATGGTTCGTCAAACAAAATCTACTTCTACCGCTGCCCCTGTTTCTACCCCCGCTCCCACCCCCGTTGCTGTTACTGTTTCGGTTACTGAGGAGAAGAAGCCCAAGAAGACCAAGGCTGCTTCTGCTACTGCCCCTGTTTCTGCCCCCGTCGTTGCTGCTGTCGCCCCTGTTTCCGCCCCCGTCGTTGCTCCTGTTTCTGCCCCTGTTGATGCCGATGCTCTCTCTTCTAAGCTCAACGACTTTGGCTCCAAGATTGCCCAGATCGCCACCCTTCTTGCTACCATGAAGACTGACTACAAGGCTCTTGAGAAGCAGGTTGCCAAGGAAGTCAAGCAGAAGTCAGGCAAGGCCAAGAAGGTCAAGGCTGCCCCCAACCCCGACAGAAAGCCCTCCGGCTTTGCTAAGCCCTCTGTTATCACTGAGGAGCTCAGTAAGTTCCTCGGCAAGGAGGCTGGTGTTATGTTGTCCCGTGTTGAGGTCAGCAAGGAGATCACCAAGTACATCAATGAGCACGGACTCAAGGACAAGGATTGCGGCAGACAGATCAACCCTGATGCTAAGTTATCTCAGCTCTTGAACATCCAGGCTGGTGGTGAGCCCCTTACCTTCTTCAACCTCCAGAAGTACTTGAAGGTTCACTTTGTTAAGGCCCCTGTTGCCTAAATAAGGGGAACGTAGTTCCCCTTGGACCCCTCCTTTGTGAGGGGTTAAACAAAAACAAAAATATTGAAAAAGAGGTCTCTTTAAAGGAGGGATTAAACAAAAACAAAAATATTGAAAAAAAGTGGTCCCTTTAAAGGAGGGATCAAAAGGGAACCTGGGTTCCCTTTCGCTTGTTTAGCTTAGTGGTAGAGCATTACACTTGTAATGTAAAGGTCTCGAGTTCAATCCTCGAAGCAAGCTTAGTGCGTCATTGGTGTAGTGGTAACATGGATCCCTTCCAAGGATCAGCTGAGGATTCGATTTCCTCATGACGCAAATGGAATATGAAATACCGATAAATAAAATAAATAACAAAAAAACTTTGTTATTTATCAACAAAACATGGAGACAAAAATATTGATTAGAGAGAAATAGAAACAAATTCGAGTGTTGTAGTTTACCACCGCAAGATTGTTGTTTATGGTTAAGAGATTACGATTGATTTCGTCCAACCCAGGTTTTTGGTCACACGATAAGAATCGCCGACTAAGAGTCGCAAGTCTTTTATTACAGAGTGCCCTAATAAATATCATAGTATATGCTTATACATATTAAGTTTTTATATTTTAAATCTTCAATATTGTATAAACTATGGAACGACTGAATGAAAAACTGGGAGCACTTATGGAAACGCTGTCCAATATAATGGCCAAAAAAGGCGACCGTATCAAATCCCTCGCATACAAGAAGGCACATGAGGCAATCCTAAGTTTGGACAGAGATATTTACACGGTGGACGATTTGAAAGGTGTGTCTGGAATCGGCGCCTCTAGTTTGAGTCATGCGCGCGAGTATTTAGAAAAAGGCACACTCGATATCATAGAGGCGGAACGGTTCAATCCCGAAAACATACTTAGTGACGTTTATGGCGTGGGGCCAAAAAAGGCAAAAGAATTGGTCGAAAAAGGGGTCACCTCGATTGCCGAATTGCGAAAACGTCAAGATGAGCTACTTAACAAAGTCCAGAAGACCGGGCTCAAATACTACGAGGATATATTGGAACGCATACCGCGATCTGAAATAGACAAATACAATGAAGTATTCAAAACGACGGTTCCGTCCACGGCTAAATATGAGATTGTGGGAAGTTATCGTCGCGGGGCGGTTGATTCTGGAGACATCGATGTGATTATCACATCTGAAAACAAATCCGATTTTCAAAATTTCATAGATACTCTCATTTCAAAACGTATCATCTTAGAGGTTCTCTCAAGAGGCGATTCCAAGTGTTTGGTGATTGCGCGTATTTCCACACCCAAATACGCGCGTCGTGTGGACTTCCTCTATACTTCTCCGCAAGAATACCCGTTTGCTATCTTGTATTTTACAGGTAGCAAGAGTTTTAACACGGTTATGCGTGGACACGCTTTAAAACATGGATATTCTTTGAATGAGCACGAATTAACGGTTAAGAGTAGTGGAGAAAAGGTGCATGGTAAATTTGTCGAGGAAAAGGACATTTTTGACTTTTTAAAACTACAATATAAAACACCAGGTGAAAGAGTGGATGGACGGATGGTCATTCCAAAAATACAATCAGAAAAAACAGTTTTAAAAAGTCAAATCTTAGAGGCTGATTCCAAAAGTGGATTCTTGGAAATAGAATTTTTGAAGAAAAAATTGGAAGAATGTAATCAGAAACTAATGACGGCTATGCCTAAGAGTAACGAAGTGGTTCCGCTAACGGTTGCCGATAACTCAACTGCTACGCTTGAAAAGGTTGCTTCACCAGTCGCTAAGCCTTCACCTCTAAGCTCACCCAAAATAAAACCATCAAAAGAAGTTAAAACTAAAAAGAATACTATTCCAAAGACCACACTAACACGAAAGAATATGAAACCAGCCCAAACAAAAACAATGATACAAGAATTTGCTACTCACGGCGTTTCCTTCTTAGAAACCCTAACTGAACCTCAATTGTCTGAGATGATCTTAGAGACAAATCGAAAATACTACACTTTGAGCAAACCTCTATTATCCGACAACCAATATGATATTTTAAAAGAATACATCGAAACAAAATACCCAGCAAACGTCGCAATCACCCAGGTCGGAGCACCGGTAACAAAAAACAAGGTTGACCTCCCATATGAAATGGCCTCTATGGACAAAATCAAACCCGACACCAACGCATTAACTGACTGGGTAAAACAATACAAGGGTCCTTACGTCCTCTCATGCAAGCTCGACGGGGTCAGTGGTATGTATTCCACCGAGGGCGACACCCCCAAATTATATACACGTGGTGACGGCAAAGTGGGACAAGACGTATCACATCTGATAAAAACACTCAAGCTACCAAACCACAAAGGACACGTTGTTCGCGGAGAATTCATTATTTTAAAAGATGTTTTCAACACCAAATATAGAGACAAGTTCGCAAACCCTCGAAATCTGGTATCTGGAATCGTGAACTCAAAATCGGTCGACGAAAAAACCGCGGATCTCCATTTTGTCGCCTACGAGGTGATTCGTCCCGTTCTTAAAGCAAGCGCCCAAATGCGTTTACTTAAGGACCTCGGTCACGAGGTCGTCCAGAATCGCGTTGTTCCGTCGCTTTCAAATGCCCTGCTATCTGAAACACTTGTGGACTGGCGCGGCAATTATGAATACGAGATCGACGGGGTGATTGTATGCGACGACAGCATACACCCACGTGGGTCGGGCAATCCACGCCACGCATTTGCATTCAAAATGGTGCTATCTGACCAGGTCGCCGAGGCAAAAGTTGTGGATGTTATATGGACGGCAAGCAAAGACGGATACTTGAAGCCGCGCGTGCGCATAGAGCCGATCCATATCGGCGGCGTGACCATCGAGTATGCGACAGGATTTAACGGCAAATTCATAGAGGACAATAAAATTGGCGTCGGCGCGATAATAACCATGATCAGGTCGGGCGACGTGATTCCCTATATTAAATCGGTGGTTGTTCCGGCCAATGCGGGAAAGATGCCCGACGTCCCTTATGATTGGACAGAAACACACGTTGATCTTCTCTTAAAAAACAAAGAAGACGATCCCACAGTGCGAGAGAAAAACATCACAGGATTCTTCACTGAAATCGGCGTAGATGGGTTGTCGAGCGGAAACGTCCGACGTATTATTGCAGCGGGATACGACACCATCCCAAAAATCGTCAAAATGGAAAAGGCGGATTTCGCAAAGGTGGATGGGTTCCAACAGAAGACCGTAGATAAATTGTATGATGGTATTCGCGACCGCATTTCAAAGGCTACGCTTGTCCAATTGATGGTAGGATCAAATATGTTTGGACACGGAATGGGCGAACGCAAATTGGGGCCGGTAATCGAGGCGTTTCCGGATTTCTTAACATCTGACGATTCCAAAGCAGAGAAAATACGCCAATTGGGAACAAAAGGTATCCACAAGAATGCCGAGGAAGTGGTTGATAGTATTGCGCCATTTCTGAAATTCTTAGATTTATGCGGCATTAAGACGACCGCGGTACCAACAGCTGCGGCTGTAGCAGATACATCCCATCCTCTATACGGAAAGACCATTGTTATGACGAAAATAAGAGACAAAGAAATAATTGAATTCTTAGAGGCAAAAGGCGCCAAACTAGGAGACAATGTAAAGGCAGATACATTGGCATTGATTGTGAAATCCAAAGACGATGTTTCCGCAAAAACTAAAACGGCAACCGAGAAAAATGTGCCGATTATGACGCCGGATGAATTCAAACTCGCATACAAAATATAATATTATTTAGTTTAAACAAACTTAAAGCACATCCCATATTATAATTTATACAATATGTCACAAGACCAAGGCATCCGATACCAGATTTTTGAAGATAATGAAAGTGATGTGGTTTTTAAGCCGATCCAGAATGTTTCGGTACCAAAAAACTTAGCCGTACCTACATTCAAAATTCCAGATAATATTAATCAAGAAATTAAAAACAAGCTTAACACCAACAATATAGAACCTCACCCTCAAGAAAACGACCTTATTGGTCGAATCAAACATTTTATCAGTGAAAAAAATCCAAATTTAATAATTTTAACTCCTTGTTACAATAGCACCGTGTATGTCTCATATATGGAATCGTTGATTCAAACGTTTTCAATGTGTAAAGATATTGGTCTGAAAATGAAGGTCCATTTTTGTAAAAACGACAGTTTGGTTTCTCGCGCACGTAATAATTTGATCGCGAAGGCGATGTCCGACCCAACCGCGACACATATGCTATTTATAGATGCGGATATTACTTGGGAACCGGCTGATATTTTGAAACTGCTTTTGGCTGACAAAGGTATTGTTGGCGGCATTTACCCTATCAAACAATATAAGTGGGATAACTTTTCGGACCCAAATTTTACGACCACGTTGATGAACCGAAAGCAAAATTCACAATTGAAAAATGTATTTAGTGACTATGATTTTTTGAAAACCAATATGGTCAAATACAATGTGAATTACGAATCAAATGTGTTGAATGTCGCCAACAATCTGGCGAAAGTCAGACACTTGGCCACCGGGTTTATGATGATTAAACGTGAGGTTATTGAGACCATGTCGCGTGGATTTCCAACCACCAAATATGTCGATGATGTTGGGTTTTTACACGGCAAAGAAAATGATTTTGCGTATGCGCTCTTTGATTGTGGCGTAGAGGAGGGGCATTATTTCTCGGAAGACTGGATGTTCTGCCATAGATGGTCTAAGATGGGTGGCGGAGTGTATATTGATATCACCATCAACTTAGATCATACTGGTGTAGAGACATACAAGGGATCTTATATGTCATCGGTTATATAAAATCGAAGACGTTTATAAAATAATCAATAATTACAAACAATATATTATAATTATTTACCAACAATGACTGATAGAATCGAACTCTTTTACAAAAAAGGCTCGGCAAAGGCCAACAACGACGCCGAAAACAAAATACGCGAAGACGTCCTTGTTTTATTGGAAAACGAATTACCGCCAGAATACGCCGCCGACGAAAAATGGCGAAACCTCTATACCAATTTTCACGAAACCTTAAGAACCTTGTGCCCGTCAGATTATGTGCGGGTCAAGATTGTGAAAAAAGGCGGTCGCACCTTCAATTATGATTTTGACGTCATTTATTTTAATTCGGAAAACGTCGAAATCCACCAAGTGAAACTCGAATTCAAACACAATTCTAAAAAAATAGATAAAATACCACAAATATTATCGCTCCAAGACCGATTTGGACTCGTCGACGCCATATCTTATTCGGAACACTATTACACGCTTTATCTCGACGCATATTTGGCGGCGATTGAATACACCGGCGACAAACCAACTTTACAAGAATACATTGCGCTTGTTTCCGGAATCGCGCCCGAAAAACACCCAATGTTTATGCATATGCGTGCAGCCAAAGCAAACACGGCTGTGAAGGAATCCATCCACACATATCTTAATGTCTACGTATCCAAATTCAAGGTAGACGAATTCACAAAAAAACTGGTCGAATCGCAAGCTAACAAATATTTCCTGCTTTGGGATTTGTCGCAATTCCATATAGATACGTTATCGGTGGAAGAACTAACAATAAAGGATGTTCTGCTGAAACCAACAAAAAAACAAACAAATACAATTATCGCACGGTCGACTACGTCTGAATACCATTTATTGCTGCGATGGCGCAATCACAACGGGATTTTAAACCCCGCGTGGCAGGTCAAGATTACGCGTAAATAGGGAATATAGTTTCCAGCTCTGTTTTCGAAAGACCATTATTCCCGAGGAACAAAGAAACGAACTCCTCTGTTTTTTTGTTGGCGAAACTGGCGAGTATTAGACGCGCGTTCTCCTCTGTCTTACACATTATCATATTCAGGTGGTTCTCTACCAAATAAGGGCGCGTTCCATCCACATAGGCGTAGCTGAGTTTGTAGGCGCTGTTGCCGTTTCCGCGATTCACTACGATGATGGGCTCTTTGGCGCCGTCCATCAAAATATACTGTTTCTTCTCATCATTGGCGAAATCCTGTGCGACAACCGTATTCGTTTTTGCGACATTGGTATTGTATATGAGGAGCGTTTTTGTCTTATCGCTGGTCAGAGCCCCTTTGTGTTGATTCCAGACCACGGTGCCGGTCTTTACACTGATACCCATTTTCGCCAATGTGGTTGAACCAGACAAAACTGCCTTGATGGTATCCGAATTTTCAGTGAATATGTAGTTGTCGCCGAATTTCACGGAGAATTTACAGTCGCTAAGCTTACAGTCGCTAAGCTTACAGTCACCGAACGTATATTCACTAAGCGTGCGGCCGTTAAGCTTGCATTCGCTTAGAACAGGGTTTCGTCTGAATATAAGCCCAATCGTCGCCTGCTGTGTCTCTATGAACTTGTTGTCGCTCGCAAAATTCACAATATTCAAAATGGTTCCCTCGATTTTCATATAATTGCGGATTTTTGCATAATACGCGGCGTTCAAGAAACTGGTGGGAATGACGAATGCGAGGACGCCGCCAGGCGACAACATCGAGATGGAATGAAGCATAAATGTACAGAACAAATTGGGACGACCGACCACAAAATCGTGGTATTTTTCGGGGACATCACCTTTCCCACAAACCACATAAGGCGGGTTTCCGACAATCAGGTCAAATGTGTATGAGGGAGACCACTTGGTGAAATCGGCGTGGATATATTTATAATCGACGGTTTGCGCCACGTCGTTGTAAATGGTGTCGTTGAATTCTATTGCGTTAATGGTGGCGTCGGGGAACGTCAAGTGCGCATAATTGGCGATTTCGCATGTGCCGGCGGAAGGCTCCAAAATGCGCTGGGGATTGGAGATGTGTTTCTTAATTTCTGCGAACAACTTTTCAATGATGGTTCGCGGGGTTATAAAGATCCCATTGTCTTTTTTCTCCTGCTTGGAGAGCTTGTTTGTGATATCAATTGTTAATTTACTGTATTCGGCGTTCATTTTATAAGTGATATACAAGGTTATGTTTTATATCACTTCAATTTTATTGAATAATAATTTGAGGATTTGTCGAATTTGATGTTTATATAGCTAACTGTGAAAAATTTCCATTCATGTAATGAAAAACTAAAAAAACAATCAATCCAAATATAACATCTGCTAACAAGAACATCCATGCGGTTTCAACTCCATTTATAGCGGTATAAGCAAATAATAAATATATTATTGAATGAATGGGTCTTAAGTCATTCCACCATATTTTTTCACCAAAAACTTCAGCGCCGGTTTTCCTTGTTCCAGTTAAATAAAAATACATAAATCCTATGGCTGGAAGTATAGCTAAATAACCAAGTAGTGGTAAAAATTTTGCTCCTGCGTTTTTAGCAATAAAAACAAATGCGGTTCTAGTTCCAATACAACCAAATAAAAACAATAAAAATCGTTTTTGTATGTCGTTCATATTATACATTATTGAATATTTAATTTTGTTATAACTCTAATCCGTGCTCAAAACCTTCGCAATGTTTCGCGGATAATCGGGATTGATTCCTTTTTCCACAGACAAATAGTAGGCAATCAATTGTAAAACCACATTTGTTAATAGCTCTGTGTATCCGCCGGTCGGCACGCGAATCATGTAATCATATGCGTCCGACAGTTCGCAATCCGATACCCCAATAACAAGCGCGCCGCGCGACTTGAGTTCGTCAAATACACCTTGATTTCTTACAAATGACTCATCGCCTGGAGTAAGTAAAATTACTGGAAACCCTGGCGTCAACAAGGCGTACGGGCCGTGTTTCAATGCCGCGCTGCTATAGCCCTCCGCGTGGATGTATCCAATTTCTTTCATTTTAAGAGACCCTTCCTTTGCAACTGAGACGTAATTATCTTTTCCCAAAATAAATACACTGGATGAGGATACGAGTGCTTTCGCGACCAATTTACATGATTCAGTTGCGTCATCTATGGTTTTAATAATATCATTGTGTAGTCGGCGAATCTTGGGAATATACAAACCACTTTGTTTGGGGTCACTTTGTTTGGGGTCACTTTGTTTGGGGTCACTTTGTTTGGGGTCACTTTGCTTAAACCATACAGCAATCATTGTTAGAACCACCACCTGCGAGGTGAAAGCCTTTGTGCTCGCGACGGCATTTTCGCGCCCACAATTCAAATACACACCACAATCAACCTCACGCGCGATGAGCGAATCCACTACATTAATGACTCCGATTGTTATAGCGTTCACATTTGTTCGAATCATTTCTAAGCATCGATGGAGGTCTTTGGTTTCCCCCGATTGCGACAAAAATATATAGCACGTTTTGCCGTGATGCGGCATATCAGATTCTGTAAATTCGGCACCATCAAATATTTGGACAGAATGAAATCGTCCCAACTGTTTAAATAGTCCCAGCGTCAAAAGCCCTGCGTGATACGATGTCCCACAACCCAGAAACACAATGTTTTCAACAGTCATCAACTCCGCGCGTTTCATATCCAGGCCACCCAACTTGACTTCACTGTCGCTCATAATGCGCCCTCCATTTCCGGTTGCCGCAACACAAGCAACGGCTTGGTCATTTATTTCCTTTAAAGTCCAATGCGGATAGGGTGCAGGGGTGGTCGCCTCGGCGATGCCTTCAAAACGTCGCTTTTCATATACGGTGTTTCCGAACGATTTCATAACAATCACGCCATCCTCTTTACAAAGAGACACGATGTCGTTGCTTGCTAAAGACACATATTTAGCTATTTTGTGGTCGAATCCGTAGCATTCAGAGGAAACCATCATAAATCGGTTGTCTGCCGAGAATCCAACCAAAAGAGGACTGCCGTGACGGACACAATACATCGTCTCTGGTGTATCCACACACAAAATCGCCAAGGCATAAGTGCCCTCTATATGAGACAGAGCCGTTTTGATAGCATCGATGACTAACGCCTTTGTGTCGGCTGTCGCCTTTGTGTCGGCTGTCGCCTTTGTGTCGGCTGTCGCCTTTGTGTCGGCTGTCGCCTTTGTGTCGGCTGTCGCCTTTGTGTCGGCTGTCGCCTTTGTGTCGGCAGACACATTGTAAAAAAACGAAATCAAATTCACCACGACCTCAGTATCTGTTTCAGACAAGAATACAAATCCGTTTTTCACAAGCATCGCGCGCAACTTGGCGTAGTTCTCAATAATCCCATTATGGACGAGCGAAAACTTATTGTGCATATCATGATGAGGATGACTATTGACGTCGCTTTTAGCACCGATGGTGCGCCAACGGGAGTGAAGAATCGATATAGTGCCGTCGTGTGCGGTCTGATGTCTGAGGATTTTTGCGTCGGCCAATTCAACGTCATCGCTGGCAAATTTATGAGTCATAAATTGTTGGTTTTTATTAATAGTGGTGATGCCGACGGAGTCATAGCCGCGGTTCAGCAGTTTCAAAATACCGAGATACCCGTAAATAAATGAGGTCTCGTATCCGATATATCCGCAAATTCCACACATCTATGTAATAATGTAGATACGAATCATAGAGGTTGAAACGCATAAAATAAACTCAACTCTTATAAAATTGAAAACCATTTTTTACAAAAGTCAAAAGCATAAATTTTAAAACCCAAACATTTATACCAACACCATGTCTAACGCCGAAAACCACAGTTTTGTTTTGCCTAACACATACAAGCAAGAACAAAATGAGAATGACCAAATGCATAAAAATGAGAATAGCTCAGCCCTCGATTTATCCACCCTCGGGCCAATAGCCATCGATTGCGATTATAACATCTATAACAACTGGCGACTCGAATGCGACAAACCAAACCAACTCAAAGCCCTGTCGTCGGGCACCCCATCGGAAGCCGTCAGTAAATCCGACAATACAAACGGATACGTTATTTTGGCGGGATATGATTATGAAAGTGAAGGAGGGTACGATACATATGGATACAGCAAGACACTTGAAGAGGCAAAAGAGATTGCGACCGAATCAGTCACCACAGGTAAAAAAAACAAATACAAAAAAAATAACCCATTACATTGGACACATGTTGTGAATTTAGACACGCTGAAAGTCATTTATAAATCAAAAAATAGATAATAACATAATAATTTATATAGCATATTTTGTATGATTTAATTTAATAAAAACAGTTTTTTACAATCTCAAATACGGATTCTTAGAGGCAAGATCAGGATACAAATCATTTAAACACGTTTTCACCATCCTATGCGGTTGGTGTGTCCCGAAAAACGGCTCAACCCAAATATGATGTAAGGCAAAATGTTTGGAAATCGCATCATCGCCCACCGACAATCCCAGTTTATAGCATCCAATCACAAAATACACATCTTCTGCGTCCGCCTCTAATCGAACCGACACGGTGTTTGACTTCGCACTAGACACCGGTGGAAAACTATCAATCACCCGTATCATATCAAGGCGTTTTCTCAAAGATAGTCCTCCATTAAAACATTTTACTGTGGGATTAAGACCTTCGCGTATTAACTCGACCCAATTGCACTCCATATTGCCGCCAATATAACTCTTGTCCAAATTTAAAAATGCCTCTATATCGATTCCGCCGTCATCAAAAATCCACGTATCCACTTGGGCAGTCAAAACGAAATCGCCGCTCAGCCCCGACCACAGATCCCGTCGTTTCAAGAAATCGCTGTATTCCGAATGGTGTTCAAAATTGTATACGTCCAGTTCGCGTAACTCCACCATTAGAGGCACGCCAAGTTGCCGCCAATATTCCTTTGTGTCTTTCCCGCAGTAAAAAACGTAATTCCATGCATATGTCCCTAGAACCTTTATATATTGGTTAAGAACCACCACACATTCATCGATCGGTCGCGGTTCAATAAACAAGACGGTATTTTTATTATTCATTGCACGTAAATATATAGAAACACGGCATTTCTCTATATATTTATAATCAAACATGAAAGTCGCAATTGTAGGTGGGTTCAAATACCATTTGGAGTGCGCGGCATTCATTTGCGAGCTCTTTTCGGCCAATGTGGTAATCAACCTCTATTATCACGAAGAATATTTTGGGTATGTTTCTTATTTTCAAAAATTGTATCCAAATTTACATGTGCATACAACCTTCACTACGTCAGACATCATGTCAAATGATATTGTTATAAAACTCACTTCAAATGATTCAATCTTAGAGGATGAACGTGTTATATCGATTTTACATGTTCATGGTTTTCAAGACAGATCGTCTAGATACATTGCACTGTCACCATTTGTTTTAACCGATAATTCATCAAAACAAATCAAATATATATTCCCCATCTATCGGGGTATCCGATGCAACAATCATCGCCAAATAATAACCTACATCGGTCATTTTCAACCGGACTATTTGGACGATGATTTACACCTGATGATTACTAGTTTGCCGGAGTATGAGTTTTATTTTATATCACACGGCGTTGATCGACGGTTATTCGACGCGCATCCAAATGTGCAGTGTTTTCCGGAATGCGGAGCGACCGAATTGGTGGAACTGGTTTCAATGAGCAAATATATCCTTCATAGACATATCAGCGTTTCCAATTTTGATCGATTTTCGGGTGCCCTCTCGATTGCGGTGTCGCATCGGAAGCCGCTGATTTTGAGCTCGTATTTTGCGGAAGTGTATGGACTTCCGGCCATAACGTATGACTATATGTTTTGTGAGACCGTCGGCAAAATTAGAGAGGTAGATTATGAGGCGGAACTTGGTAAACTGGACGTGTTTATAGAAAACCAGACATTGAAAAATAAGGCTGTTTTTGAAGAACTGATTAAGATGTCGTAAATATCAATCGAAGGGGCTTTATACATGCTCGTTCTTCAACAATCGCTCTACAAACCGCTCTGCATTTTGTTCCGAATTCAAATATATGTTGATTATTTCTGCAGGCGAATAAAACTTATCATTGATCCCCTCTAACACGCTATCGCCCAAGGACGCAGAAAAAAGATGCGTATACATTTCACCAATGGTTTTCCGACTCGCCCGCGAAAGTTCAAGTGTAATGTCTATGCGTCCAGGGCGTTTCAACGCCGGATCCAAATCCTCATAATGGTTCGATGAAATCACCATAATACGCCCAGGTGTCTCACGAATCCCATCCCATAAGTTCAAAATATCGTCCAATGTGAGCGGCGGGTCTTCAGTTGGCGCCGCAATTTTTGGAATCGTGGTAATATCAATACCCTCTATACATTCACCTTTCAACAAGGATTGAATATTAGTAGTAGTGACCGGTTTATCCTTTTTCTTTGTCCGGTCCATCACAATATCCCCAATACAATCAACGTCTTCGAATACGATAATCTTGTTATCAAACCCAATGCTGTTCTTCTTGTTGTCGGTGCTATACCGATTTTCGAAAAACACCGCATCCAAATTTTTCTTTGATTTTATCAATTTCAAAGAAATCGACACAATATGCCGCCCCGTATAATTCGCAAGCGCCTTTATAAATGAGGTCTTACCGGTGCCGGGAGGGCCGTGAAGCCCTATACCAAGCGAATAGGGAATTCCGACATTATAATACCACTCTTTGTTTCCCAGGAAATAATCTACTTTCTCAATCACATTTGGTTTGCCCTCAAAAAACAAATTCTTAAAATTACGTGTGCTTTCAAACAAGTTTTCATTCCAGCGTTCACACGGAGAGTCTTCAAATGTGAGTTTGGACAAGGTATAAATAAACCGCTTGTTTATCCGCAAATCCGCAATATTAGTGAGGTATTTATTGGTGATGTCTTCCACGAAATTTTTAATGGTTTCAATGCTGCTCGTGTATGAAAAAAGCTCTATCACAATACGCTCTATTTTATTCCTTGTATTGTTTTTTTTATCATCATCCTTTTCGGACGGATCGTCGTTTGAAATGGTGTGCGTGTATGCGTATATATCGAGGGACTTTGAAACCAGAAATTTTTCATACTGATTTACCATATAGAAGGCATCATTTCTCTCCTTGCTTCGCTTGAATATCATTTGTTCCTTGATGGAATATATTTGCGGATTTTCATAGACGTTTTCAACAATGTGTTCCCAAACAGCTTTGAAACGGTCGCTGAAAATGGCGGACTGATATAATTCGCTATCATATATACTGGTTGTGCAGGTGATTTTGCCTTCATATGTTACGACGTTTTTCTTGGAAAACATATGGAGCAACCGTTCAAGACTGAATATGCGGGTTAAATCCACGTTATCGATTAAATAATAATTTACTTTTTTGGTAATCAATGAAATCACAGACATGAACACTGCGAATATGACGGCGTCCGTGAACGAATCACCGTTTTTGAATTTATCAAAAATCATCATGTTTGTTATGGTTTTAGTTGAATCCATTCTATAGACATACATAAAGAGTGTGTTTATGTATGTTTGTAAAATAAAATAGCATTTGCGAGTGCTATTTTATGACTGATGATAAAATAAAATAGCATTTACTGTTTTTGTTTTTTTTGTGTCTTGGCAAAGCTTCGCTTGCCTCCACTTCGCTTTGTTGATCCCTTATTCAAAAACACTTTACTAATAACTTTTCCCCACTCGTTATGGTCAATATCTTCCGGGCATCTCTGCGCAATTGAATTATACAATTTATTCTTCTTTTTTGCAGTGAATAATTTGTCTTCTATCAATTCTTTTTTTATGTTTAAATAAGAATATTTTTTATCTCGAATCATTTCCGCAATCATATTGTGATATTTATCCTGATACTCTTCAGTATTACTCATTATACTATTACTCATTATATAATTATACAATATATTTTATTACACTAAAAACAAATGTTTTGCCCAAGTATAGAATGAATGATTTGGACGTATTAACGCTACAGCTATTGTCTAGTAAAAAGAGATACAACCAGTATTTGGAAAACGCACAACCCAACAAGGCCAACGAAATCCAGGAGTTCTATGGAAAAATCCGTAAATATAAGTCGCGAATCCGCCAGACTATGGAAAAGTATTTAGAAAACCCAGAGACACAAACAACGACCGATGTAGATGACGTGATAGAGACATGTTTCAAAACGTTAATTACACATTATGAAATTCTTAACCGGGAACACAAGTCATATTTGAAAGATTATGATGAGACGGATTCGACGGAAGACGAAGACGAAGTAAACGCAAAAGAAGAAGAGGAAGAAGATGATGACGAGGCTGTAGTTACCCCAAAAGATGAAAAAGATAACCCCAAGAAACCAACTCAATCCTTTTGGGGAAATAAAATCACCAAAACCCCTTCTTCAAACCTGGATGGATTTATTCGTAAAAAGAAAGACTCAAACTAAATACAACAAAATATGAATCATCACATTGCTCAACTTATCTGTCTTGAAAATATTTTTCTCATTGGGAACCGGGATACCTTGACCCATATGCGCAAAAATCTGATACCTCATCAATTTCAAATCGCGCGTCAAAATCTTGAAAACATGGGGTCCGATTAAAACCTCAATTGTGTCCATTTTCCAAACGTCCGAAATTAAATAGGAAAGTCGAACGTGAATGTTATTATGTTCATCCAAAGTGATGTTTTCTGGTAGCTCAGGGATACACTCAACAATAGTATTCTCTTTTTCATATATTAATTCACTGAACCATAGAGGCACCATAACATTTGTATTTTCGTCAATTTTGAGTTTAAAAACGGATTGGTTGTATAAGTCATCAAGATTTGGGTTCAAAACCACCTTTGTCGATTCTACCTCTATACTGTCTGTTTTCAAATCCAAAATTTCCTGTGCTTTTTCCAAAAACGCGTCGGAAATATGAAAGGCATCGCGATACAAAGACAGGGTGTCCAATATTTTCTGAGCTTGTGGTTTGTCGAGTGATTCGAATAATTGAAGCCCCTTCTCTTCACAACCAAGCAGAATACGCATCAATATTGGATGAAAAATTTGTTTTTGAAAAGTCTTGTTGTTGTAAAGTGTCTCTATAAAAGATGCGGCAATTCCAATATAACTGGATGATTCCTTTATTTTTTGGTAAATCGTAGAGACGGATGGAAACGTTGAGTTATCAAAGTCTTCGTCAAAGTCTTCGCCTAAGTCTTCGTGAAAGTCTTCGCCTTCAAATCCATTTTTGTTTAATCCCTCAATCAAATAGTCATGTGCCTCTTTGATTTCCCTATATGCCTCTGCCGCATTCGCTGCCTGATTTTTGTCCGGGTGGTATTTCAGCGCCAAATATTTATATTGTTTGCGAATCACCTCTAACGATATATCAGCGGGTTCAATCAGAAGAATTTCACACGCTTTCTGGTAATTCATCATATTTGAATATTTTGATTATCATATAATGGACAATACTCTCTAAATGGTAAATGGGTCTATAATTATTGTTGTAATATTTCAAAAATGAATACATTTTCACCAATATTGCGCTTATCTCGTCAGCCGCCACATATCCATTCTCTATCATATGTCCCAATATATACCACATACAATCCGCAGCGTCTAAATTGTATATCAAAATATCGTATATTGCGTCACGGAACGCGGCGTGAACCAACTTATCCGGCTGAAGCATCTGCTCAATTATTGTGTCGCATACTATATTGAAAATGTCTTTTGGAACCTTGTCCGGCGACCCAATTTTCCCAAAATTATTAATTTCTTTCAAATTCAAAATACCGGACGGCTCTACGCTATTCAACACGGTCGTCGCATTTTCGAACGCATTCGTATCTGGTGACCATTTCTGTCTAAAATTGGCGACCTTGCTTATAAACTGGCTCTCCTGAGTTGGTTCCACAGGATCGAGATCGTGTTTTGTATATTTGCGCACCTTAAGACCCTGGATGCGCTGGTTCAAAAGGAGTTCCAAATACATTTTCTTATTTGGGCGCTTCACCTCTATTATTTCACATACAGACAATATATTATTCGGAATAAAACTGATGTGTTCGGTCATAATGACGAACCGCAATTGGATGTTTGAAAAACGGTTGTTGTATTCCTGGATATAACTGTAGAAAATCTCCAACAACTCTGTGTGAATCCAGTGGAAACTCTTACACACGACAATGCCGAATTTTTCGGGCTTTACCGCAACTATATCCACGATTTGCTGAATGATTTCGTGCCATAAAATCTTGGAATTACAGCCGAGCAACGACATGTCCACCTCATAATGGATATCGCTGATTCGATACTGATAGTTGTATTTTTCATTCTGCATACATATCTTCTTGTCATAGGATAGACCGCTCGGACTATATCGCTGTATCGCGTTCAACATTTGCGTGTATTTGCCGACGCCGGGAGGACCGTAAAAAATGAGGTTCGTCAATTGCGAAAGCTGCCGCGGGAATTTTGAAAAATGCGGCGTCAATTCGGGATGGATATTAAATTGCTGGAGAGATTGTAGATAATCTTCATAATGGGTTTCGTAAAATTTCATGGAGGGTCAATACAATTATATGTTGTTCATTCTATAAATCCTTTATCTATATTTGAACAATTATACAGCACCATTTACTGTTCTCTTATAAAAATGTTTATGTCTGTTTCACTGTATTTTTTCAATGGACAATTATGATAGGTACGATTCTTATCTATATCGCAATCTTCACCACATAATAAAACAATTTCATTGTCTTTGTAAAAACTAGAAACAATATCAATAAAAGGTAATCCTCTATGATAGCTTCCATAAACAACAATATCATACTTGTGATTCATAATGTCGGATACGACAGTGTTATCATATTCATCATTTCTATATGCCGTCCTGATTGTTTTTTGATAGGTCATTCCTCCACCCCAATGACGCACAAAATCGCCAGTGTAATCGTCATATAAATGCGCCACTCTGGGGTAGTCGTGGCATTCGGCGCCAAGTAGATTTTTGAACCCAGACAATGTAAGACACCTCAAGTAATCCGCATCTAAATTACCGGATAAAAACAATACGCGCTTTGCTTGAGACGCGCCGATTGAATTCAAAATATTCTGAGCAGCACGTGTAGTGGTTAGATGGGTTCTTGTATAATAAAGTAATTCCTCGATATGTGAATTAAGTCGTTGTTTGTCTGATTCTTCCAAGGGTTTATCTAACAATTCAACATATATTTTATTCGTCTTTGCTATTAGGTCACGTGGAAAATTGACCATTGTTTTTGGTGGGATATCCAAAATATTAAAAAAAAGCGGGATGCAGCCATTCGCCAAAATTTCGTAGTGACGCATACAATCCCACCCAGCTTTTTTTATAGTTATACCAAAATAACTGTCTTGATATCCTTTGTAATAGGCTTCCTCGGTCTTATAAATATAGGTTGATAAATCGCCAGGGATTATATGAGCGAGCAATTGGGTTTTTGTCGGAACTGACGCCACTATTTTTTCGGGCGGCATCGAAAATGATATTGGGAAAATAGGCATATTATAGGATAAATAAATAGGATGTATCTATATTTATTTATTTGTGAAATCAAATCTAATGAAATGCGTTGATTTCGAGCAAAATCTCAGACGGTAGTAAAACGTCGTCGTCGCACAGAATGTCTTCCAGTGTCTCGGCTTTTACTATCCAATCATACGGCATGGATACAGTTCCACCCATTCGGGTCCCGTCTGCGTGTTCATAATGTTTCAGACAAAGTGTTTTGTAATCGGATGCTTCTCGGCAGTAAATTGCGATAATCGTTGCTCTGAATTTTTTACCATAAATATCGCAAAAGTTGTATCTAGTCTCGAGGCGTAAAGTAAATTGCATTTTAATCAATATATGTGTTTTAATTACTGTTTTTACTTGTGCATAACATTGGGTTTCAATTTTATCCGATTTTATCCGATTACACGTACACCGTCCCTATAGGACCCATCATCCCATATTCGTCCGTTAATTCACGGTAATGGACGTGGCTGGTAATACGGTTGCCACCTGGAACAACATAGTCGGTTCCCTTATTAAATGACAGAGTCGCAACACCTTCCCCGTCCGCTACAACCACACCACTGTTTTCAAATTTGGCGTATGCATCGCGAACATTAATCTCAGAGTCGTTACCCGGCAGCGCCGACCAATATGCAACCTTGGCCCCGGGAGTGACGTTTACCTTAACGCGGGTGTCTCCGCTATGTGCCTTCAAAGGCACTAAACTGCCGGGCAAAACCGACTCCCCAAGGAAGGGGAGCCATGTGGTTCGGTCAAATAAGAGACCTAGGGCACAGATCCCTACAACCGCGTATACAAACTTGTCTAAACGAAGACGCGTCTTAAATTGGTCGGAAAGCATACGGTTGATTTTATCAACGATATTGTAGTCAAACGCAGTCAATCCCCAATTCAGACCGCCGATAATCAAAAAAAACACGGCAATTATTCGTATTGTATGTCCAATCATTTATAGATTATTCAAAGATTTTTATCGGTAAAGATTTATAACTTGCTACCTTGTCTTTTTACAAAATCGTATTTCATACCAGAAAACGCATACGAATACGCAAATTGTAACCCAACAAAAACAAGGGACAATAGTGAGGTTCCCCATAACGCCGTCTTGTTCATAATTATGCCCATACTCATTAGCATAAACAATCCCATTAATAAACCAGTTGCTACTATAAACGAAACATTGAACATGAAAACATTATTTTTATGGTATTTTGACAATGGGATATCGTATGTGTTGTGTTTTTTTATCAGGTAGCCGTAACTATCGACCATGCGAATTAAACTGTAAAGACTAAAAAACACGATTACAACTAATAAAAACTTGAAGGCACTATTCTGTGTTAGAACCGATAACGCATTTGAAGGTAAAACACCCTCGATGAATTCAGTATATGTGCCGCGATTTAACCCAACGTAGAGGATGTTTACCAAATACACGATCAGCAGCAATATGTATCCAATGTAGTGGAAATGTGTTTTTATGACAAATGTTAGTGCGACTATATAAAAAATGAGAAATACGATCGAAAAATTACAGCCGTCCATCTTGTTAAAGATATATATTGACCTAAGAATATTTATTCGACCGATAAGAATATTTATTCGACTGATAATAATATTTATTCGACCGATAAGAATATATATTCGACCGATAAGAATATATATTCGACCGATAAGAATATATATTCGACCGATAAGAATATATATTCAAAACACTAAGAATATAAACATATGTATCCACACCTATATTATGTCTAATCAGTGCATATTCTCAAACGATAACGATGCCGTCATCACATTAGTTGATCACCATTTTTCGCATATATTCGCAAGACGCAATAATCACGAAGTCCTATTTCGGCGTATCAGTACCTTCCTCATTATTAGAGGGGACATTCACGGCAATATCATCGATTTGGGGGCGTGGATTGGCGACAACACTGTCCCATGGGCCAAAAATATCGGCATCGACAATATGGTTTACGCAATCGACCCATCCACCGAGAACTGCGACTTTATCAAACAGACTTGTGCATTAAACGACATCACGAATGTAGAGGTCATTCAGACGGCTATAAGCGACAAAAACGAGATTTTATCCACGAGTGATGATTTGACGCACTGTTCGTTCTTGTCGGAGGGGGCACACAAGGTTAGTGCCGTGACTCTTGACCATTTGTTTCAAAATAATATTATTAATAATGTGGGATATATTCATCTGGATGTAGAGGGGCTTGAATACAGGGTTGTTTTGGGCGCCGACAAATTGATTGATGCAATGAGACCCATTATCGCATTTGAACAACATTTGGAAACAGACAATGTGATGGAATTAATTGGACACATGAACAATAAACAATATGTCGTATTTATGATAGATGAAGTGTTGCCGGGGTGTAGGCCAGATTGTCGAAATTTCTTAGCATTTCCAAATGAGAAGTTTGATGGTAAGATGGTGGACGAATTAAATGTGTTTATTGGACGTCCCGTCTTTGTATAAGAAAATGTATTCGACTCAAAGAATATATATTCGACATACAATAAATATTTATAAACCTACATTTTTTTGCTTTATTTAATAACCGTCATGTTTTTATATTCTTTCAACGCTTTTTTGGAACAGGATTCAACCAAAAGACCATTCGCATAAATACCATAATTCATATAGGAAAAGTCGTTTTCCAAGGCCAAATGATAAATTTCATAGGTTCCTGGTGTTTCATAGACAGAAGCACGTAGGTCTGCCGCGGCGGGCAGACGATATTTTTGGTCAGTCGTACTAATTTTTCCAAGTATTTCTATTGTTTTCTGTTTTTCTTCTTCATTTGAAAACTCATCTACTAAAATAGAATGACACCCGGTAATAACAAGAGGTTCAAAAAGATCGGGGTATTCAGATTTGGAGCATTTGTAAAGTTGGCTTTTTGTTCTCTCTGGTAAAGCATGATGCTCTATAGTTGTCTTTCCAATCATTTCAATATGTTTATAGCCATGGTTAAATGTTTTTATAACATCTCTTTTTCCGAGATCTTGGATAAGACGGTATCCATTGTATGTGAGAATTTTGGTATCTTTTTTGAAGCAAATCACATCAGGCATCATAAAATATTTACCAATATTCCCGTTACCTCTATTTAATACATACATGTTATTATTGATTATTTTTAATTTATTTGGATTATTCAACCCAGATATATAGTTTTCATTCATAAGCGTGCCGTTATAAATTAAAATTTTACGAATTGATTGAGTAGCTTGTACTGATACATACATATACGTTCCTGTATTATCGATTTCTAAATATATAGGATTAGTTAATCCAGATACCCAACTTATATTAACGATTGAACCATTTGACATATTTATTTTACTAATTCTCCCATTACCAGTGTTTGCAACATACATATACTTTCCTTCGGGGTCTATTATTAAACCATTTGGGTTGGATAATCCAGATACCCAATTTGCATTAACGATTGAACCATTTGACATATTTATTTTAGTAATTGTCCCGACCCAGCTTGAAGTATACATAAATGTTCCTGACGCATCTATTACTATTCCTAGAGGATTACTTATTCCAGGCGCAAAACTCCATGTAACCAATGAACGATTAGAAATATTTATTTTAAAAACGCTTCCATGACCACCGCTTATCGCATACATAAACGTTCCTGACGCATCTATTACTAAATCAAGTGGAGCAGATATTGAAAACCAGTTTGCATCAATAATTGCACCAGTAGACGCATCTATTTTACTAATTTTGTTACCACTATAGCTTGATATGTACATAAACCCACCAAAAGTGGCTAAACCAACCGCCCCGGGGACATTTGACCAAGCAGGAGTAGACATTATATATATTTTAAAAATAAAATTATATATACATTTTTTTTAATTTGGTGATCTTGGATGTATTTTTAAATGTATTCGTATCCTAAAAATTTTAAAATTATTTCTACCGATAAGAATTTATTCGACTCAAAGAATATTTATTCGACTCAAAGAATATTTATTCGACTCAAAGAATATTTATTCGACTCAAATAATATTTATTCGACTCAAAGAAATATTTTATGTAAACAGTTAAAGGATTTGCGCGTATAAATCCATAGACAATGGATTTTATAAAAAAAAGTATCAGCACCATTGATAACGCGATTGAAATTAATAAATTAAAGGATTTGCGAACCGAGTTGTCGGATAAACGCATCAAAATGTCCGACAAAATTAAAAAATATGATTTTCAAGCGGATTTTAGGCGGGTGTTGGAGCAAAACGTCCAGGCCAGCGCAAACACGATTGCCGGAATCAAGCAGCAATTTTTTTTGGACAATATTGAAATCACAGAGACGACTACGGCGGAAGAATTTTCCCAGAGAAACGCGAGTCCCTATTTTACCAGTTTGTTTCAGTTATACGTAAACGCGGTTGCTTCGCAAAAGGTATTCATCGAAACCATGAATGAAATTGACTCGCACATAAACATCGATAAGGGAACATATCAAACAAAATTAGAGGAGTTGGACAAACAACTTGAGAGCACCAACGCAAAGTTAAAGAAGGTAAGGGACAAACAATTCAAATAGAGGTCTTACAATAATAAATCTATGTTTATTATTATATAAATATTTTATGTTTTTAAAAAAAAAATATTTGTCTCATTTTTTCGTTTCGGTCTGTGTAATAATTTACTATAAATACAATATAATACTATTTTTACAATGTAAATAATATTATAGGTATGAAATTATTATTAATTATTTTATTACAATGTCTTGCGATTACAACCAGTTTTAGTTTCTATAATTCGAATGCATATAATTCGAATGCCTATAATTCGAATGCCTATAATTCAAATGCCTATAATTCAAATGCCTATAATTCAAATGCCTATAATTCGAATGCCTATAATTCGAATATATTTAATTCGGGTTTAATCCCAATAAAATATTGTAATAGTTTTCTTTCGTATTCGATGAGTACTTCATCAATGCTTTTACCGAGTCCTTCGCCAACAAATATTTTTCTTTCATATTCCAATAATCAACCCACTTATCTTTCATATGTTGTTTCAAATGTTCTAATATTATCATCCTATAACAGTTTTTATTTAATATCTTCAGCAAGACTTTCGCTTCCGCTTATATCAACACCTACGCCAATGCCTACGACAAAAAATGTTTTTCTTTCATATTCCAATAATCAACCCACTTATATTTCGTATGTTGTTTCAAATTTTTTAATATTATCATCGTGTAACAGTTTTTATTTAATATCTTCAGCAAGTCCTACGCCAATGCCTACACCAAAAAATATTTATATTTCATATTCCAATAATCAACCAACTTATCTTTCGTATGTTGTTTCAAATGTTCTAATATTATCATCGTATAACAGTTTTTATTTAATATCTTCAGCAAGTCCCTCGCTTCCGCTTACACCCAGACCTACGACAAGTCCTACGCCAAAAAATAATTATATTTCATATTCCAATAATCAACCCACTTATCTTTCATATGTTGTTTCAAATGATCTATTATTATCATCGCATAACAGTTTTTATTTAATATCTTCAGCAAGTCCCTCGCTTCCGCGTACGCCAAGCCCTTCACAAAGTCCTTCGGTAAAACCTTCACAAAGTCCTTCGGTAAAACCTTCACAAAGTCCTTCGGTAAAACCTTCACAAAGTCCTTCGGTAAAACCTTCACAAAGTCCTTCAGTAAAACCCTCGCCAAAACCTTCGGTAAGTCCAATCATTTCATTCGACACAAAAATAGCATTTAGTAATTTCAACTCTGTCGAACTCGACATAGACAGCCAAAACGCAGTTATTATAGCAAGCGCCGACGCAATGAATATCAGCGCGTCTTTTGTAAAATACATCGGAACAATCGTCCAGACAAGACGCCGCCTATTAAATAAAGTCTTCAATTTGATAGTATTATTACAAACAACCATTCCTCTAGAAGGACAATTCGCCAGTTTCAAATCAAACCCAAGTGCGCTGTATTTATCTTTAACCACTAATCTTGAGAATTCAGTGGACTCGGGAGCGTTTGTAAAATCATTACCCCCAAGTTTTGCGAATTCCACCATTTTATCAGTTGAAAACGGCAAATATGTTGTTATTTCACCGCCTGTCCCAATAAAAAAAACGGCTGATTTATCAATACTTTACATTGTATTGTTTTTGCTTGGAATACTTGTCTTTGTAAAAATTGGCTATGATGTTCAAACCAAAAAAAAATGGTATAAAAAAAGCGTATTGATATTACAAAATGTATCTAAAAAAATAAAAAAAAGACATGATCAAAAAAATCGTATCGATAATTTAAAATTTTTATCTGAACATAATAATTCTTCACAAACATTTGTTACTGAAAAATCAATTGATCATGAAGAAATATTTTGTTCTATTACTGATTGGAATGCGTATAATGAAAATGCGAAAAAAACATAAAATTGAACACCTTTTTTAAATATGGTAAAAAGCATATATAAAAGTTTAGCTTGGTACTTTAAAAACCAACAATATATTTAAAATGGAAAATCAACCCAAATTTACTAACGAGACCCCCGAATTATCAACGGAACAGTGTAACCGTATGCGTCTTACGTGTGCGTGGACACCCGAGGAAACTTTATTCGACTTCGATTCGATGATCGATGTCGAAGCATTTGATGCGACCGAAGAACATAGTTCGGTCGTAAGCGAAGTAGTCGCTTTTAACCAGCAATTCGGCGTGAATTATGCTGAAGAACAATTAAAAAAATTTAAAAAATACATGGAACATTACGGACTTGAGACAAACGATGCGATTATTTACATCCAATCATGTCATGGTTGCGACGAACAGATTCACACATTCGCCGGAGAATACTGTAGCAGCGGATGCTTTCATCGCGTGGAAGAACTTGGATTACCTTGTTTTCGTGGTGATAATTGCTTAATATGTAATCGTCACACGGTCGCAAGCTTGGAAAGCTCATTCGTAGACTTAGAGTGTGGGTTACATGGTGCGGTCGCAGACGCAAGTTTATCTATGCCCGAATTAAAAAGTAGTAGTAAAAAGCCCGTCCTAGAGGATATCAGCATCACAACCGATTATTTAAAAGAGATTGACGATTTCTACAAAACAATATTTCGCAACGGTCGCGGATATATTGAATGTATCGAAGGCGAAAAAGATTATACCCGTGGTCAAGCGCCAGACCTTTTCCGCATACAAAACTGGATGAATTTAAAGGCATATTCGACCAGGTCAAATATATCCTGTTCTGACGCAATGCATTACATCGACAATTGCCATTGCTGTGGCGAATATATGAAGATGACTGGAAAGCTATATTGTTCCGCCGAATGCGAAACCGCGATTGAAAAAGATAATTATTGCTGTTATAATAACGTTATAAATAAAAAATACATTAATATGCCCAGAGAGTGTTTGATATGTCTTAACGCAGGGCGTGCTCGTTCAAAGACAATTCCGCCATTCGTTGAACGCGTAAATCGATTTTGTTATTTGGCCGGCTATTCTGGAAGACCGGAACACGACAAATACAAATATGGCGTTGAAACGTTCAGAATCGCAGAGACTGACGCAGAAAAATATAACATTGCGCTACTTGATGCGTTTCTTGGGGTTATTGGTGTAGAATGTAATCATCCGCTAGATTGTCCCGACTACAATTGCACTTATGAAAACTGCGTTGCTCGTCCCTTCTATGGTTCGACCTCAGAACTGATCGATAATTTATCAGCCTCTGATATGGCCGATTTGACCCAATACGCATACGATCACGGTGTGGAATTGACTCGCGCGTTTCAAGATCAGCATGTATGCCGGAGTTGTACGAATGACGTGGTGCCGCAGACATTTGGACCCAGCCACCAATTCTGTAGTGCGAGATGCGAAGTAATATACGATACAAGACCTTTCAATGATGATTGCTCAAGATGCGGAGGGCGTAATCAAAACTGCTACGAGTGTGATGGCGATGTGTTCCGTCTGTACCGGGAAATCGCAAAAAGGGAAAACGCACTTAAAACCCCATTCATCAGCACAATAAACGCATTACAGGATCTACAGATATATAACCAGTTGGATGATACGCTGATCGATTTGGTCGAATATCTTGGTTAAAAAACAAAACAAAAATTATTATAACATACATTTATTTGAAGCACATTTATTATTACATTTATTGAAACATTTATTATTACATTTATTGAAACATTTATTATTATACATTTAATTAAGTAAAACAACCAAAAAATATGTAGTTTTGACCACATATTTTTAACGGCTCTTACATCTTATCGCTTTATCGGTAACGTTCTGCTTTATCGGTACTTCGTTTATACTTTTACCTTATACGTCCGTTCCACCCACTCGACCATATCTTTCACCGAGCACACTCCAAACCCCTGATCAAAGTTCCGCAAATTGAAAAACGACGGTTTGTCCATGGTCTTCGACTTGTAATACAAATATGGTCCGAACTTGCCCTTTCGCACGCTCAGCGATGGCGTGAAAACACGTAATACCAGTTTATTGGACGTGTCCTTGATTTTGTCCCCCGACAATATCGGCAGCACATCTTGAAACGTGATTTTGTCTACTGGTTTCTCAATCGTTTTCAAGCTCTTATTTTGCGTATTTCCGTCGCCGTCCATATATTCCATAAACACCCCATATTTACCAGTTTTTACCAGGACGTTTGCTCCATTCCACTCACCAAGCACATTGTTGTCCAATTCCACCAAATCTTCATATGTGTATCCGCCCGCCGCTAACAACTCCAAATCCAGTTTCAGCGTCTTTTTAATCGACTTGAATGCGGGTTTGCCTTCTTCGGTTGTCTGTGTCTTGTGTTTTAAGACCGCCCCCGTCTTCTGAAACACCACCACATAGTTCTCATCCACATTGTAGCTAGTCTTCTCGATTTTGTCCAGGGCTTTCGTCAGTCGTTTGATTTCTGTGTAGCAATCGCGGCAAATATTCGTCCATTCCTCTTTTCCGGCCGCCACCGCGTCGAGTCGCAATTCCATCGTCTTGGTGTAATCATACGAAAACAACTCGGGGAAAGCCTCTATTAAAAACTCGATCACAATGACGCCCACCGGGTCAATGACCAGTTTCCGTTGTTCTGCACCCTGAACGCGTGTTACCACGTTCTCAATAACTTTCACCCCGTCGCTCAAATCTATCTCTTTCTCGCCCGCCGCCAAAATATCATGGGTCTGTAGCACATATTCGCGACATTCGACTTCTTTGCCTTCAATATTGGTGCGTTTCACATAGCCGCGCGTCTGAATGACGTCGGTGAGCATCGAAAACGTGGATGGTCGGCCAATTCCCTTTTCCTCGAGATGGTCAATCAAACTCGCCTCCGTGTATCGGGAGTGTTTTCCGGTGAATCCGACGGTGGTCTCGACCTTATTATAATGGACGACCTTGTCTTTGAGCATCTGGAAGCGGAGAATGAGCCCCGACATGATGCTGGGATCTGCTGTCACAATCTGTTTTTTATCTAATACTAAAAATCCGGCAAACTTTGGGATTTCAATCGTATGTTTATACTTGGCGCCTTGGGGCGCGGACACCTCGAGCGGCAGGGTATTAAAGGTCGCCTCGGCCATACAACTCTGAACCGTATTAAACCAAATAATACGATACACTTTCTCAATATGGGGATTGGTATCACTAATTAGAACGAGGTCGTGCATCTGGATATTGGTCACGCGGATGGCCTCGTGGGGATTATTGGTATCATTATTCGCAATGTCTTCACCGAGTCGCGGATTCACGTGTGATGGCGACCACTTATCTCCAATATACTTGGAGGCGACCTCCGTGAATACGGGTGAATAGCGGCGGTTCTCAGTTCGCATATAGGTGATGTGTCCCAACTGATACAAAATTTGGGCGCAAGCCATCGTCTCTTTTGCCCCGAGATGAAGCGAATTGCTCACCGCCTGAAGCAGCGCCGATGTGTTGAATGGTTTGGGTGGCGACCGCGTGGAGACCTTCTGGGCGCCCACAGTGAGCTCATGCGTATGCGTTGGTGAGGCTTTCAAAAATGCTAGGACATCCACTTCGTCGTCAAACTCCGTGTTTAAATCAAACTTTAAATTCTGAGGGAAAAATTGCGCAGATACCTTGTGCTTTGCTGCCGTGGTCTTGGACTTCGCTTCCATCTCATTATCATATACGAGCCGTAGAGCGGGGGTCTGACAGCGACCTGCCGACAAGGAATTGTCGGAAACGCGCCTCCATAGTAGGGGAGAGATTTTGAACCCGACCAGCACGTCCAGGATTTGCCGTGCCTGTTGAGCGCGCACCATATTCATATCAATTAACCCGGGATTGGCGACGGCGGCTTGGAGTGCTGGACGCGTGATTTCGTGAAAAAGGATTCGTGGTGTGGTTTCCACAGATAGTCCGAATATGTCGCAAAGGTGCCATGCGATCGCCTCGCCCTCGCGGTCATGGTCGGTGGCTAAGATGATATTTGACGGCGAAAATGTAGAAATGATTTCCTTCATTTTACTGAGATGCGCCTTCTTGTCGGGATCCACAGTGTATTCGACCTTGAAATCGTTCTTCACGTCGATGCTTTTCAGACCATCAATCATACGGAGATGCCCGTTGCATGAGATACACTTATATCCGTCGCCGAGGTATTTTTCGATAATGGAGCATTTACTGCTGGACTCGACGATGAGCAGCTTTTGTCCTGATACGTTTTTTGATTTCTTTGGCGGCATTTTACTACATAAATAAAGCGGTATTTGTTTATGTATTTTTATAATCTAATGGAGAGAAAACGCGCACTTAATGTCTCGACAGAAGCTCAGCTGAATAAAGGAGGGCATAAGCTTCGCTTAATAAAGGAGGTGTCAAAGGGGAACTATGTTATTCAGCGTAGCTTCCGCCCTTACTATAATATTCTTTTAATTTCTCTTTCAAAATTTCAATATCTTCTTTCGTAGGTTTATTAGGGCATTCTAATTTTGAGTTTGTATGAATATGATTTTGTATCTCAGCGTAATCATCGTATCCTTTTTTTCGAGACGGCTGTATGCCGGTAATTAAATAAATACCGTGCTCTAATCCCCGCCAAAAATTAATTGAATCGAGGAAATAATTTGTATAATTTGTAATAACACAATACTTTCCATCGGGCTCTACAGTGTGATGTTTTGAATGATGTTCGTGTGAACACATTAACCCGGTCTTTTGTAAAGCAATTATAATGGGGTGCTTTTCGCAGTTTCGCATATGGGTGAGCCGGTGAAATATATTTGATATACTACCAAAAAACGCAAAAGACGCCACCAAATATGGGTAATTGGTTATGATAGATTTATTATATAGATACAACAAGAAAATAATGAACATTGTTCCAGGTAAAGAAAACCAGCAATTCTCTAAATAAGACTCAGTTAGCAAATTTCTTGGAAAATAATGGTGCATTTCGTTGTCTTTTGCGATTTCGGAAATAATTGGTATGTTTATAGAATAATCCAAATATGTGTCTTCGAACCAGTGAAATACACCGGTAAGTATATCAGCTATCAAAATTCCGATTATTATTTGTATAAATATGTTCATCAATCCAATATGGTTAATATAGAGAGAGAACATTATCAAACAACAAAAACATTTTATAATAAATATATGAGTGTTTATTATAATGGCTTCAGTAGTACACCCACTAGAAACTCGAAACATTGAAATTGAATTAACACCGGAATTGCGGGAGTTATTAACAAATCAAGAGGAAATTGCGAATGAAATGAAATACAATGTTTCAGCAATGCCTTATAAGACATATAAAAACACAGTGAATTCAAATATTACAAATCAAATATTGGAACAATTATTTATTACACACCCAGTATTTGATAGAATACAAAAAACACTTATTATAGCAACATTTAGAACATCACTAACCACCCCTAGTGGATTAAATGGAGAAACACGCTTCCATACAGACAATATTTTGTTTCCCGATACAAAAGATAGCAATCTTATAATTACTTGGGGGGTTGGTACAGAGGCTGCTACAATTGACTTAAGTGAGCTAGTTAGACGTATTAACGAAGACGCAAGTGAAATAGTTGGCGTGTTTGATAGATTGCGGGAGTTTAAAGACAAAATACTTACAGAACCATTGAAAACAATTGAAGAATATAATTTAATTGATGTAACAACGGAAACTGATCAATTTAAAAAAATAGTTAAACGAAAATATGATGAACTTATTAAGGAACGCGGAGAACTAAATCTGAATATATTGTCGAGTAAGGCTCCCAATAAAGATGGTAATATAACGGCATTGATTATGGCGGGAAAAGAAGTTTATCATAGACGAATACCAACAACAGGCCCCGCGATGTATAGATATGTTTTGAATATTTATTTTAATAGAGACGATTTAGATAATAAACCAGATTCAGAACACTACGCACTTCAAGGAGGGAGGGGAAATAGACTTTCAACGCGCAAAAAACGTACAAAACGCACAAAACGCAAACAAAATAAAACACGATAAAATAAAACACGATAAAATAAAACAATATATGCGCCACCCCAAATATTGTTTTTTACACTAAGCTGTGAATTTTGTATCCGGAGTTCGTTTTAAAGGAGGGGTCGTAATAATCCACCATAAAGGAGGGCGTAAGCTTCGCTGAATAAGGTGTAAGCTTCGCTGAATACCCTTGGTTCCCCTTATTTAGATCCCCCTCAAAACAATTTCTTCCTTAATACAAACCTTTTCATCAATGAGAAATCGATACACATTTTGCTTCTGGTCGCCGGTCAACGTAATCACTTCACCGAGCACATCGTTGCTTACAATAAACCCGTTGCACTTGTATGTTTTTTTGAAATGAGACAATATTTTGGGCTTGTCGAGATCGTCGGCTAAACCAGTGATAGACGTGAAGTATTTTCGCCCGGTTCGCTGAGCTAGCTGGATAGTTACGGTTTTTGCGTTCATTATTAGATATAGATATACAAAAAAGGAAAAACCCTTTATATTATTACACAAAAACAAAAGGAGGGGTCCAAGGGGAACACCGTTCCCTTACCTTATTATGAGATGAATTTCTCAAAATATTGTTTGCTAGCCAATAGAGGCATATGCCGCAATCCCGGCTTTTCATTGGTCTGTTTTTCCATTTCAAGCATCGTCATATAATCACAATAGTGCGCATACGCGTCATACACACTGATATTCATATTCGCCAAAACACTGGATTGTGTCTCTTGCGAACACAAAGACAGCGACGAATTGGACTTGGACATCGGTAGCGACGTATTTTCAGGGAATCGATCCTTCAAATTGTCGACCGCCATCAAAATATCCATCTGTTTGTTCCACAACGAGCACCGAATTTTATACACAAACTTGTCTTGATCGATTTCCACGTCCGGGTAAAAAAAGGTTATCAAATCAACTACCTGTTTCTCGCTCACGCTGAACATCATCTCTTTACGCGATTCGCACCATTTCTTGAAAAGAACCGAAATCTCACCAACCTCTAATTCGATCTCCGACTCGTCATATTCCATAGTATCTTCCCAAAATTGGATAAACTTGCACACACTCGGCAAATGCTTACTGTTAATTCCATAAAATGTCTCATCTTCCTCCTTATAATACGCCCCCAAAACACCAACTAGTTCTTGTCGAAGTTTGGCCGACACAACCACGTTGGGAAGTCGTCGCGCCTCTAAGAAATGCTTCCATAAATACATCATGTTTTTCCAAGAAATAGAAGATGATTTAAATGTCATTTCACCAACTACAACGCCTCCACTCGCCGTGATTTTCGCATTATTCGGTACAACCCGCAAATACTCATTAATAAACGCAGACACCAACGTCTCTGGATTAATGTCTTTCAACTGGAAAACAGAGCGGTAAAATGCGTCGTCGTTACTATATTTACCGGCGTAGTTGTCGGAATTCTGGTAGCGATTCGAGTAATGACACGCCACACACAACAAATCAAGTCCGTTATCGGTTAGCATTTTATTAATCCATATCTTATCTACAAGATACACCGAATTGGAGGTGTTCATAATACGAATATTGGTATAATTGTGTTCTACGTGGTATTTGTATTTGAAACTTTGCGACAAATTGGAGCCGAAACACATTTGACTCATCGCGTTCAAGTGATTTATCAGGTTTTTGAAAATGGACGGCACAATATGGACGACTTGTCCTGAGATTTCTTTCCTGTGAATGTTGTCGCCAATCACCGTTAAGAAATACTTTGCCTCGATTTTGCTATTGAATATTGCGGGATAAAGCATATTCAGAACACGCTGGATGGTCACGGATTCGGGGATGGTATTGTAGAGATGATTGTCCTTGATACGTTTCATAACAGACACCTTGGTTTTGTGCTTCCACGACATCAATTGCTGGTCCCGACTAATCGAGGAAAGCACATTATATAACACGTCATCTTCGCTATATTGCTTATACTTGTCGCCATCATAGTAGAAAAACGACTCGGTTGTAGGGACATAAAAATACCGTGTATTTGAGAGGAAATAATTAATGAAGAAATCCTGTTCCACTGTGAGCTCCTCTAAGCGCTGAACCCTTTCGGCGTGGGTCTTCTCGATGTTTTCCAAGATAGAGGGTAGACGATTACAAATGTAATTATAAGTCGCCTCCTTCATGTAGGGATGATTCATATATTTTGTGTATAAATTGGTTACGCAGTCAGTTAGTTGAACGACGCGATCCGAATACTCGGAATCCGGTATACTAATGATAGCGTCTTCCGGTATTATAGTGTTATCCATAGTCAAGATAATTATACAAGAGATAATGTGTTTATTATATTTTGTATTATCTCTATTATTTCCCCAATAATTTCATCAAATACGGATAAACAATAGAGGCCGCTGGGGTGATCGCTTTTCCATTCGTCAATTCGTGTAACTGATATAACAAATATTCAATAGGGTTGTAATTGTTTAATAGTAACCACGCGGCATACATCGCGACTAAAACCCCCATATAGAATAATTGTGGTAGGTAATCAATAGTTTCATTCCTCAAAATGTAGAGAGGAATTATTTTTAGTAATATTTGAATAATTATAAATACACCAATGAAATGTTTGGATATACTCTTTAAAATCATTAGACCAAATACAACAACCTCAATTAACAATGCTAAAACAAGAGCCAACTTAGGACTGTATGGAACGATATCATAGATGTATAAGATGAACCACACAAAAATCCAATAAGATAGGACAAGGTCAAAACGGGGGTTCATAATATACGCGTGAGTTATATATTATGAAGGAATTTATAGAGCCTTGACCTCGACTTTGGTATCAACATTTGCCTTGGCGTCGACGAGGGCAGCAGCAGATGATCCATAGGTGGCCGGCGACAAAGCGGCAAGATTTCCGCCTCTCATTCTCCTCTTGACGGATCGCTTCTCAACTCCGAATTTGCCTTTGGTTGCGAAGAATCCGAGCTTTTGGAGGCGTTTCTGTCTCTTTGCGGTGCGGTGTTTCTTCGCACTCACAATCCTGCCCCACTTGTTAAGAAGAAGGTCGGACTTGGTCAAACCACCAGGGGTTTGGTAAGCGGTTTGGTGATGAACCTGGACGCGGGAACCGCTGAGATTTTTGTATGTTTTTCCGGAAATGTGGTATAATCCGTCGGCAGCTCTGGTATGATTGGGCATTGTATATAATAGATGTCTAAAAAAATCCTAAAGTTCGGGATTTATACTAATTTAACGATGCTTCCTGGACTTCTTGGACTTACCTCCAGCAGCAACAGCAGCATCAGGAGATTGGGTAGTAACATCAGATATTTGGGCATCAACCGGAGGAGTGTTAGTATTATCAACAACAGGAGGGGCAACCACAACAGGAGGGGCAACCACATCAGGAGGACCAGCAACAGGAGGGGCAACAACAGGAGGGTCTACCGGAGGACCAGCAACACCATCATCGGCTTTACCTCCTCTCAGCTTCCTTGTAACCGCCCCAAACTTGCCCTTCTTGGCGAAAAACCCATGTTTCTGTAAACGCATCTCCTTCTTGGCCGTCTTGAATTTCTTCGCACTCACAATTCTGCCCCATTTGTTCATCACTAAATCGGCCTTGGTAAGTCCTCCAGTGGTCTTATTAACAGTTCCATTCATTACTTGTTCGCGCGATCCAAACAATGTCTTGTATTTTTTTCCGTCAACGTGGTAAAACCCGTCCGCTTGTCTATAAGGCTTCTTCATTCTATAGTATAACATAATAAAAAACTAGTTTGTAAGGGGAACAATAATACTTGTCCGCGGAAAAAACGCATTGGGATACCTTTGTTGAGCAACCGCGCCCGTCATAGTCGTTTGTCGTCCTTCTTTCGTCACCGAATTCACGATTTGTGCATACCTCATCTTGGTGCTTATACGTGGTTCATTTCCTCCAGTCTTCAACTTTACATAATCTACTTTATTCGGCGAACATCGCAATATTTGACACTGTGAACGAAACTTGTATGGAAACATATACTCTATCGCAATAAAAAACAATATCAATCCATTATGATAAAATCAAGAATCCAATCAAGAATCCAATCAAGAATCCACTTTATTTCTTGGCTTTCTCGGTCAGAATCCAATCCACTTTATTTCTTGGCTTTCTTCGCAGCCACCTTCTTCACCTCTGCCTTTTGTAAATCTTCACGCACCTTCTTATACTTGGAATACTCAACTTCAAGCGCCTCCAATTCTTTCATCCACATTTGCTCTAAAGTTGTTCCAACCAGAATCTCCAACTCCGCCTTGGTTTCGTCGCGCTCCTTCTTGAGTTTCGCAACATTCTCATTCGTCACCGAGTCCATCGGCATTT
>Ga0247722_10000083_pt1 | contig 56389 bp, 57 predicted proteins | sample MSEWelMarce3H_FC_FD_189094 | JGI IMG/M metagenome (GOLD analysis project Ga0247722, IMG submission 189094) | Subsurface sediment microbial communities from gas well in West Virginia, United States - MSEEL Well Study Marcellus 3H_FC | ecosystem: Environmental > Terrestrial > Deep subsurface >...
GCTGGCGGGAAGTAAGGCCATGAGCGTCAGCTGGGCCATCGGAGAGTTCGGTTACGTTTTTAGCCATAGACATAGGGTGACACAGGTTTGGAAAAAATTCAAACACCTGTTCGAATTTTGCTTGCATTTGTCAGTGGTGGGGTGTTTAATTGTCTTATTCGAACAGTTGTTCGAATCCTTCCCCAAGGTGTGACCGCAGGAGAAAACATGAGTACAGTAGTTTTTAACACAGGGTTTGCAGGCTCTAAAGGCAGTGTAAATCAAGGTTTTTCAAGGGTTTTGGCCAATCCGTCCGACCAGCAATCGATGCCAGTAATTCGATTGTCACGTCGAGGTCGACTCGCAAGGGCCGTTGTGTTGCTTTCTCTTACTGTGGTGATGGTGGCTGGCTTTGCTGCCCAATCTGGTGCAAACCAGGAAGCGGCAAGCACAGCACCTTCATTTTCAACGATCGTCGTAGCCCCTGGTGAGACTCTCTGGAGCGTGGCTGCGGCGTATTCACAGGGAGATGTTCAGGAGATGCTCGCTCTTATTCGCGAAGCAAATAACCTCAAGGGCTTTGATCTTCAATCTGGACAAAAGCTACGCGTGCCGGTTCTGGCTCAAAAATAATCGCACCTAGATCTACCGACACGCCGTTAAGTAGGTTCTAAACCGTTTATCAGGCAAAGCCTCAAGAAATGCTTTATAGTTACTACTACATGTAGGGGTCAAACCAGTAAAAACTTCCATAAGTGGTGGTTTTAGGGTAAGTTTACTGGTCCGCTCAATACATCCAGTACGAGCTAAATACGAGCATTGAATGGAGGACACGCCGAGATGAATTGCCCATTCTGCAGATTCGAAGATTCTCGCGTTGTTGACTCTCGCCCGGTTGAAGAAGGCACAACAATTCGCCGTCGCCGTGAGTGCCCACAGTGTGGCCAAAGATTTTCAACTCAGGAGATTGCCCTCCTTAACATTATTAAGCGAAGCGGGGCCACAGAGCCTTTCAGTCGCGAGAAGGTCCTGGTTGGTGTCCGCAAGGCATGCCAGGGACGTCCAGTAAACGAGGACGATTTAGTTTTGCTTGCCCAACGCGTAGAAGAAAACCTTCGCAGTAGCGGACAGGCAGAGATCGAAGCTCAAGAGGTGGGCATGGCAATTCTTGCGCCACTCCGAGAGCTCGATGAGGTCGCTTACTTACGTTATGCCTCTGTGTACCGTAACTTTGCCTCCCTTGAAGATTTCGAAGGTGAGATCGCACTTCTCCGTGCTCTACCTTCTGGCAATACCCCAGTTGCAACAAACTCAAGTAACACAGATTCCCAGCAGTACAACCGCGTAAAAAATTAATATGAACCAAATCCAAAAACCAGAACGAATTACAGAAAACTAGAAGACGGGGAAACACATTATGTCCGAGACGGTAATCAACCGACCAGCGAAAATCAAAGCTCACAACACCCTCAAGGGTAAGGGCTTGACGATCGAACGCATCTACACCAAGGAAGGCGTACACCCATACGATGAAGCTAAATGGGAACGTCGCGATGTAGTGCAGCAAAACTGGAAAACGGGAGAGACTGTCTTTGAACAACATAGTGTTGAGTTTCCAGACTTCTGGTCAGTCAATGCTTCAACAATCGTTACAACAAAGTATTTCCGCGGCGCACTCGGTGCAGAAAACCGCGAGTGGTCCCTTAAGCAAGTTATCGATCGCGTAGTCCTTACATATACAAAGGCCGGCCGCGATAACGGTTACTTTGCTACAGAGCAGGATGCAACTATTTATGAGCATGAACTTACATACATGCTTATGCATCAGATCTTTGCTTACAACTCACCAGTGTGGTTCAACGTTGGAACAGCACAACCACAACAGGTCAGTGCATGTTTCATCTTGTCAGTAGATGACACAATGGACAGCATTCTTAACTGGTACCGCGAAGAAGGAATGATCTTCAAAGGCGGATCGGGCGCAGGATTAAATCTTTCACGTATTCGTTCTTCAAAGGAGCTACTAAAGTCCGGTGGAACAGCATCTGGTCCTGTTTCATTTATGCGCGGTGCAGACGCGTCCGCAGGAACAATCAAATCAGGTGGCGCAACCCGTCGTGCTGCAAAGATGGTTGTTCTAGATGTTTCACACCCAGATATCGAAGAGTTTATTGAGACAAAAGTTAACGAAGAGAACAAGATTCGCGCATTACGCGATGCCGGTTTTGATATGGACCTTGGTGGAAAAGACATCATCTCTGTTCAGTACCAAAATGCAAATAACTCTGTTCGAGTCTCAGATGAGTTCATGCGTGCAGTTGAAAAGGGCGAGCAGTTTGGCCTAACCGCACGTTCAACAGGTGAAGTTATTGAAACAGTTGATGCACGAGCGCTATTTACCAAGATGGCACAGGCAGCTTGGGCATGCGCCGATCCTGGAATTCAATATGACGACACAATTAACGATTGGCACACAAACCCAGAGACAGGTCGCATCAATGCGTCAAACCCTTGCTCTGAGTACATGTCTCTAGATAACTCTTCATGTAACTTGGCATCAATTAACTTGATGAAGTTCCTTAAGGCCGATGGATCATTTGATTCAAAGACATTTGGAAAAGCAGCAGAATTGATCATCACTTCAATGGATATTTCAATCTGTTTCGCAGATTTCCCAACTGAAGCAGTAGGTGACACAACAAAGGCATACCGTCAGCTTGGAATTGGTTATGCAAACCTTGGCGCGCTCCTAATGGCATCAGGTCTTGCATACGATTCAGAAGGTGGACGCGCATTAGCAGGTGCGATCACTTCATTGATGACCGGAATTACATACAAGCGTTCAGCAGAGTTAGCTGGAATCGTTGGACCATATGCGGGCTTTGCACAAAATGCTAAGCCACATGCACGTGTTATGCGCAAGCATGCATCTGCATCATCTGCTGCAAAGTCAGAGACAACTCTTGACCGCGATGTATGGACAGAGGCAAACAAGGCATGGGATGCATGTTTAGCAATTGGCGACAAGAATGGATGGCGCAATGCGCAGATCTCAGTTCTTGCACCAACAGGAACAATTGGTTTGATGATGGATTGCGATACAACTGGTATCGAGCCTGACTTCTCACTTGTTAAGTTCAAGAAGCTTGTCGGTGGCGGTTCAATGCAGATTGTGAACCAGACAGTTCCACAGGCTTTGCGCAAACTTGGATACACAGAAGAGACAATCGAAGCGATCGTCGAATTCATTGCAAACAATGGCCATGTCATCGATGCACCAGGATTAAAGACTGAGCACTACGACGTATTCGATTGCGCACTTGGACAACGTTCAATCGCGCCAATGGGCCACGTTCGAATGATGGCTGCATGCCAGCCATTCCTTTCAGGTGCGATTTCAAAGACAGTTAACCTTCCAGAAGAGGCAACTGTTGAAGAAGTTGAAGAGGTTTACTTCGAAGCATGGAAGATGGGCGTAAAGGCGCTGGCTGTCTATCGCGATAACTGCAAAGTTGGACAACCACTTTCAGATGGCAAGGCAAAGAAGAAAGATGTTGTTGTAGAAGAAGCTGCAGCAACTCCTGTTCGCAAGCGCCTTCCTAAATCACGTCCTGCAACTACAACATCATTCTCAGTTGGCGGCGCCGAGGGTTACATGACCGCTGGTGCCTACGCTGATGGCGCACTTGGTGAGGTCTTCTTAAAGCTAGGCAAGCAGGGATCAACACTTGCCGGTGTAATGGATGCATTCTCAATCGCAGTTTCAATCGGACTTCAGTACGGAGTTCCACTAGAAACATTCGTAGAGAAGTTCACAAACTTGCGCTTTGAGCCAGCAGGAATGACAGATGATGCAGATATCCGCATGGCACAGTCCATGATGGATTACATCTTCCGTCGTCTTGCACTTGATTACCTTCCATTTGAACAGCGTTCAGCAATGGGCCTTTACACATCAGTAGAGCGCGCAGCAGCACTTGATAACGGTGGCGAATATGCACCAGTAGCTAACGTTGAAACACCGCAAGCCCCAAAAGCAGTAGCAGTCCAGGCGGCTGCGGTTGTGGCGGCTCCTGTGGTTGTAAAAAGTGATGTAAAGATCGAACCAGCACCAGTTGCACAAACAATTGGTTCTTCATCTGATCTTCTAGAGTCAATGGGAATCAAATCTGATGCACCACTGTGTATGACATGTGGCGTGAAGATGCGTATGTCAGGTGCATGCTTTGTATGCGAAGGATGCGGCAACACATCTGGTTGCAGCTAAAGACTTAACCAACCCCGTTAAAAACCCCGCTGATCGCGGCAAACACTGCGATTGGCGGGGTTTTTCATGTTCCAAGCTCCGATTAATCAAGAGTAGAATGAGCACGTTGTTTCCGGGGTCGATGTAATTTCGAACCGGCGGTTATAGTCCGCGACCCGATGCCATCCAGGTATCGGTTGACTCAGTGAAATTCTGAGACCGACGGTTAAAGTCCGGATGAGAGGAAACCAACAAAAGGTGGGTTTATTCCTGCCTTCTTTGTGTATGTGCATGCATTGGTATCAATTCGCATGTGCGTGCACGCAACCCCCGGAAACTCGTTACACAGAGTTAGGGGGCAGATAATGGATTACACAGTTGCAATGCAACGTGCCATTTCGCTTTCCCTACAAGGATTAGGAAGAACATCACCGAATCCAATAGTTGGCGCAGTGATCATTAATTCTGATGGCGAAGTTGTGGGCGAAGGTTTTCACGATCGGATGAGTTCACCTGATCATGCAGAAGTAGTAGCTTTAAAAATGGCCGGCACAAATGCAAATGGTGCAACGATGGTTGTAACTCTTGAACCTTGTAACCACACAGGAGTAACAGGCCCATGTTCAAAAGCGATCGCAGGTGCTGGAATTTCCAAAGTTGTTTTTGCGGTAATCGATCCAAACAAGAAAGCAGCAGGCGGAGCACAAGCATTGCGTGATCTGGGTGTGCAGGTTGAAAGTGGAGTTTTAGAGAGCCAAGCAGCCTCTGCAAATAGAGCGTGGCTGACAAAGATGCAAAAGAGTCGACCATTCTTTACATGGAAAGTAGCAACCACACTCGATGGAAAAATTGCAGCATTAGATGGAAGTTCTCAGTGGATCTCAAATGAAAAGTCCCGCAATGATGTGCAGTTACTGCGCAGGCAGGCAGATGCAATTTTGGTTGGCACCAATACGGTCATCACGGATGATCCACATTTAATACCACGAGGAGATTTCCCAGAATTTACTGCTAATCCATTGCGGGTTGTGTGCGGGGAACAAGAGATACCAACTACATCAAAGATCTTTGATAACGCTGCTCCAACCCTTCAGGTGAAATCAAAGGATCTAGGTATTTTGGTTGCAGAGCTCAATAAAACTGGCGTCAATCAAGTTTTAGTCGAGGCAGGGCCAACACTTGCAACCGCCATGTTAAAGCAGGGATTAATGGATGAGCTAGTTATGTATCAAGCTCCATCTCTTTTGGGGCAAGGGAAATCTTTTGTCGCAGATTTTGGCGCAAATAGCATCGATCAAAAGATGGTTCTAGATCACATCAGCAGTGAAGTTATCGATGGGGACGTTAAATCTATATATGTGGTCAGAGGGGAGAAGTAAATGTTTACAGGACTTATTGGCGAACTAGGAAAAGTTGTTGATATTGAGCGTGGCATTGAGTCAGCAGTATTTACTATCCAAGCACCAGAATTGATTTCTCACATCAAGGTAGGGGATTCAGTCAGTGTCAACGGCGTGTGTCTTACTGCTACTTCTGTTGGCGAGAAAGTTTTTTGCGCCGATGTAATGGTTCAAACGTTAAAAATCACAAGTCTTGCAAGCATTGAAATTGGATCACCAGTTAACTTAGAACTTGCTGCACAGTTAGATGCCAGGATGGGTGGCCACATAGTCCAAGGCCACGTTGATGGAGTGGCCAATGTTGTTGGGCTAACCCCGGGGGATAAATGGGCTCGTTTTGATATCACCATTCCGAAAGAGTTAGGCAAATACATTGTCAATCAAGGCTCTATTGCACTCGATGGAATCTCGCTAACGGTCGGAGAGATCAACGATGCCAATAATCAAGTCACCGTTTGGCTGATTCCGGAAACATTAGAGCGCACAAATCTTTCTACCAAAAAAGCTGGCGACCTCATTAATGTCGAAGTCGATGTATTAGCTAAATATGTAGAACGACTCATCAGTAAGGGGTTGAAAAAGTGAGTAATCTGCAGAATGCATTAGAGGCATTTAAGCGTGGCGAGATGATCATTGTTGTAGATGATGAGAACCGCGAAAACGAAGGTGATTTGATGATGTTGGCTGAGAAAGCAACGTCAAAGAGCGTTGGATTTATGGTGCGCCACACCACTGGAATTTTATGTGTTGCGATGCAAGAAACACGTGCTCGCAAACTTGGATTACCACTTATGGTCGAAGATAATCAGGACTCAAAGAAAACGGCATTTACCGTAAGCGTTGATGTAAAGAAGAATGTGACAACGGGAGTCAGTGCGCAAGAGCGCGCAAACACAGTTGTTGCATTGGCATCACATGATTCAGTAGCAACTGATTTCATTAGACCAGGACATGTTTTTCCACTGATAGCAGTCGAAGGTGGATTAAAGGTTCGAAGAGGTCACACTGAAGCAGGAATAGCTTTGGCTCAACTTGTTGGCGCACAACCCTTATGTCTACTTTCTGAAATTGTTAATGAAGATGGCTCTATGGCACGTGGTCAATCGCTAAAGGATTTTGCAGCTACACATGGACTCCTAACGATTTCAATTGAAGAGCTATCCCAGCAAGATATTCCAGATGATAAGAATGATGGAGAGAATTCTGCAGGATTTACTTTTGATTGGGCGCAGCTGCCCTTGCGCAATCAGGCATGGCAGGTTGCGACATTTCCAGCCTTAAATCAACGTGAGCATGCAGTTATTAAGTTTGGATCTAAGGGTGCAAATCCATTGGTTCGCATTCATAGCGAATGCTTTACTGGTGATGTTTTGCATTCACAAAGATGTGACTGTGGAGATCAGTTAGAGCTTTCTATCTCGTTAATTGAGGCTAGCGGATATGGGTACATCATTTACTTACGAAATCATGAAGGACGTGGAATTGGTCTGCGTGAGAAGATCAAGGCCTATCAACTACAGGATCAGGGGATGGATACCGTCGAGGCAAATATTGCTTTGGGTCATCAAGTTGATGCACGTAAGTGGAACGATGCAGTTGCAATAGTTAAAAACCTAGGACTGAAATCTCTTACTCTTTTAACCAATAATCCAGACAAAGTTGCAGCAATTGAAGATGCTGGCATTATCGGTATTCAGCAGCATTTAATGGTTCCCGTCAATGAATTTAATGAAAAATACATTGCCACAAAGCAAAACAAATTGGGACATAATCAAGGGAGTAAATAAATGGCGGGCAATTCACCGCAGTTCAAAGTTAGATCTTTGCCAGATGCAAAAGTTGCAATCATCTCTTCGTCTTGGCATTTAGATCTGTGTAATGATCTAATTTCAGGTGCGCAAAGAGCTTTGGCCGAAGCATCAATTACTAAAGTAGAAACGATCTATGTGCCTGGATCATTTGAGATCCCACTTGCATCACAGATGGCATTTGAAAAAGGCTTTGACGCAGTTGTTGCTGTTGGACTAGTTCTAAAAGGTGAAACACCACATTTTGATTATGTATGCCAGGGCGTTACACAGGGCATTTTAGATGTCAGCCTCAAGTTTTCTAAGCCAATTGGATTTGGTGTGCTCATGTGCAATGACATGGAGCAAGCAATTGCGCGATCCGGAGTATCAGGTAGCAAAGAGGACAAAGGTTATGACAGTGCTATTGCAGCCATCGAACTATTGAATTTAAGCCACAAGAATTGATCGTTTGGAAAGCCCCATTTGACTGTGATGTTCACAACTTCTGGTCGAGCCATATCTGCAACTGGCCTTAACTTCCGATAGTTCTTAATCCTGACACGGGGGCGGGGCGTGATTTATTGAAGTTTCGGCGCCATAGATTGTTAAAAGAGTGGTCTGCCTATAGTTAAGATTGCGGCATGAGTGAATTCAAGCCTAAAAAGTCGGTAGCCCTCTCAGGAGTTCCAGCAGGAAGCACCGGATTAAGTTCAGTCGGTCAGGGAGATCTTCACTACCGTGGATATTCCATCAAAGATTTGGCAACACACTGCCAATTCGAAGAGGTCGCATTTTTATTGGTTCATGGCGAACTTCCAAACCAAAAGCAATTAGATGGCTACAAATCAAAACTCAAAGGATTGCGCGGACTTTCACCAGCTGTTAAAACAGTCCTTGAACAAATTCCTGCATCAGCACATGCAATGGATGTTTTGCGTACTGCATTTTCTGCAGTTGGCGCGGTTAACCCAGAATCAACAAAGCACACTGAGACAGAGGCGCGAGATATTGCCGATTCAATGCTGGCGAAGACTGGATCAATTCTTGGATACTGGCATCACTTTGCAAACAACGGCAAGAAGATTGAAGTTGAAACAGATGATGACTCAATTGGTGCTCACTTTTTACATCTTTTGCATGGAGAAAAGCCAAGTGCGCTGTGGGAAAAAGCAATGCACATTTCATTGGTGCTTTATGCCGAGCATGAATTCAATGCATCAACCTTTACAAGTCGAGTAATTGCCGGCACAGGTGCAGACATTTACTCATGTGTAACCGGTGCTATCGGTGCCCTTAGTGGACCAAAGCATGGTGGAGCAAACGAGGTTGCACTTGAGATTCAGCAGCGCTATTCAACAGCTGATGAAGCTGAGGCAGATATTCGAAAGCGCGTAGAAAACAAAGAAGTAGTTATTGGATTTGGTCACCCTGTATACACAGTTTCTGATCCTCGTAATGAAATCGTAAAGATCATTACAAAAGAGCTTGCAGTAGCTGCAGGTAAGTCCAATGACTATGAGATTGCAGAGCGAATTGAATCTGTGATGTGGGAAGTTAAGAAAATGTTCCCGAACGTAGACTGGTTCTCAGCAGTTGCTTATGATTCTATGAAGATTCCAGTTAACTATTTCACTCCGATATTTGTGATGTCGAGAATCTCTGGATGGACTTCTCACGTTATCGAACAGCGAAATGATGGAAAAATTATTCGTCCAACCGCGCTCTATGTGGGGCCTGAGGATAAAGCCTTCATTTCAATCGACAAGCGGTAGATCTGCATGAATGAGTGACATGTCAGCAAAAGTGCGCAAAGCACTTGATGTCGCTATAGATGCAATCGGTGGTTCGGCGCGCGAAGGCCAAATTGAAATGGCTGAAGCGGTTGCCAATGCCCTAACAAATCGCCACCATTTAATGGTTCAAGCCGGCACTGGAACTGGAAAATCTCTAGCCTACTTAGTACCAGGAATAGTTCATGGGCGAAAAGTTTTGGTCGCAACGGCAACTCTTGCACTTCAACGCCAACTTGTAGATCGTGACTTACCCGCTGTCGTTCCTGCACTTGAAAAGGAGCTTGGTCGCGAGATCACTTTTGCCATCTATAAAGGTGTGGGCAATTACGTTTGCCTTCAAAAAATGAATAGCGAAGAGATCGATCCAGATACAGAGTTAGTGATGGATGTTTCATCCTTAGAAAAGGATGCAAAACAACTAATCGCCTGGGCAAAAACGCCGGGTGTAAGCGGTGATCGAGATGATGCACCAGATGTAGATCGCAGAGTGTGGGCAGCAAACAGCGTCTCAGGGCGCGAATGCGTGGGTGCTGATGTCTGTGCCTTTGGGTCCAAATGTTTTGCTGCAAATGCAAAAGCTAAAGCACAACTGGCCGATATTGTCGTTACAAACCACACGCTTCTTGCAATTGAAATCGTTGACTCACATCCAATTTTGCCTGAGCGTGACTGCGTTATTTTGGATGAGGCACATGAGTTCATGGATCGAGCTACTCAAGCCGTTACAGATGAGTTGACTTCAAATAGAGTTCTGCGAGCGGCAGCAATGGCAAGAAAATTTATGCCAGGCAAGTTAGCTGATTCATTTCATAAAGCTGCCAATGATTTTCATGAGGCGATGGTTGATTATGGTGAATCAATAAAGCTGGATTCCACACCTGCATCTAGGCTTGAAGAGATACCGCAGTCATTAGAGGCTCCCATTCGCAAGGTTCTAGAGAGCGCCAAAGCGATTACTGCTTTCCTTTCAGCAGATGATGAAATTATTGATACAGATGCCTTAGCAGAGCGAGCCCGAGTAAAAGGTGCGGTCAATGAAATAGGCACAACGGCTGCCACAGTTCTTAAAATGGGTGATGGTTTAGTGCTTTGGTATGAACCAACCTATTCCACGCTTTATTTAGCGCCGTTATCGGTATCAGAAGTCTTACGTGAGAACTTATTAACAAAAACACCTGTTATCGCGACATCTGCCACCTTAACGGTGGGTAAAGGCTTTGATTCGATGGCCAAAAGTATCGGCTTTCTCATTGGCGGAGAGTTGAACACAGATCTAAGTGATGATGAAATAGATCCTGGCAATCTTCAAATGCTAGATGTTGGATCACCTTTTGATTTTGCTAACCAAGGTGTCCTATACATGCCTAAACATTTACCAGAACCTGGCAGAGATGGTCCGAGCCAAGAAGTTTTAACAGAGCTCGGTGAGTTAATTGATGCAGCAGGTGGTCGAACTCTTGCCTTGTTTTCTTCGTGGAGAGGTGTTGAAGCAGCAGATGCTCACCTTCGAAAAGTATTAGCTGAGCTTCCAATAAAGATTATTACGCAAAAACGTGGTGATGCAGTTGGGCCGCTTGTTGCACGATTTGCAAAAGATGAAACATCTATTTTGCTCGGAACAATGTCGCTATGGCAGGGCGTTGATGTTCCCGGAAGTAGTTGTATTTTGGTTGCAATCGATCGGATTCCTTTTCCTCGTCCCGATGAACCCGTTATGAGTGCCAGAGCTGCTCAAGCAGATGCGGCCGGAGGTAGCGGTTTTATGCAGGTCTCTCTTCCAAGGGCTGCTTTGTTATTAGCCCAGGGGACCGGTCGGTTGATTCGAAGTGAAAAAGATAGGGGAGTTGTTGCGATTTTGGATTCACGAATTGTTACAAAGCGCTACGGAAGTACGCTGCTTAACTCTATGCCGCCACTCTGGAGAACCTCAGACTCTGAGGTTGTTAGAGATTCATTGCGCAGACTTGCACAGAGCGTGAAAGACTAGGCATATGCCACGCATTGAAACACAGACATTGGCCCAACATCGAGACTGGCGCCGGGGCCAACTCATTGAAGCTGCAGCAAGCATTGCCATGCAATCAGGTGGCCAAGCTGTCACCGTTGCCGCTGTTGCCCAACGCGCAGGACTTTCTAGAACTTCTGTGTATGAATATTTCGCAAGTAGCGCAGATCTAGTCGCCGATTTAGTTATCGATGAACTCAATGGATTTTCTGACTATTTAACGAAGGAAATTGCCCAGGCAAAATCACCAAGTGAGTGTGTAGAACTTTGGATTAAGGCAGCGCTTACTTATATTGCAGATGGTCGCCATTTACTTGCAAAAGCTTTAAATGCAACAACTCTTCCACAAGAGCGGGCACACCAGATTAAAGTCGCCCACCGCGGACTACTTGCACCGCTGATGGATTCGCTAGAAAAGCTTCAGGTCGAAGATGTTCAACAGGCCCTGGCCTTTATTCAGGCAGTAACTGATACTTCTACAAAGCGGATTGAAGCTGGCAACAATGCAGCAAAAGAGATCGAAAAAGCAACAGCATTTTGCCTTAATGGGCTAATTTCAATTTAATTTCATTTACATTTTTGTGGCTCAGATGAGTGAGCCGAAGTTAACGTGGGTCAATAAAACTATTAAGCAGTTTCTTTAGCTCTGGCCAAGAGTTTCTAAAACTTGGATGAAGAGTAAGCGACTCGACCTGATCGATCTCTATCCATCGAAGCTCATGTGACTCATCGTTTACTTCATGTGCAACCAGATCATCAGTAGACCTAGCGAGAACCGTTTCATATTTCCAATTTCCATGATCATCACAAAATGTGTGAACAGGAGTTAGAAGTTTGACATCAATGCCAGTCTCTTCTACAGCCTCACGGTAGGCGCCTTCAATTGTGCTTTCATGTGAATCTCTTGCTCCGCCTGGGATTCCCCACGTGTCACCGTTGTGCACCCATGGCGCACGATGTTGTAAAAGTATGTGGTTCTGCCGAAAAATAAGAAGTCCTGCTGCTCCATGAATTCCCCAATGCTTATTTCCACAGCTGCATTCGATCCAGCCATCACCATCTCGTGAACTCATGGGCTAAGCCTGTCATAACTATCCACAGTTAGCACCGCGGGCAAAGTTGTGCGCTGATTGCACATTTATGGTGACCGCCATGAAGCCCTTAATTATCTGCCTATCTATCATTCTTTTTCTCGGAGAGAGCACATCTACCGCCATTGCAAATGATTGTAAAGAAACTGCCTGCGTCAATGTGTATACAGATAATAATCAAATAATTATTGAGGCACGAAAGGGGGATAAAACTGTAAAGAAAACTATTGCGCAATCTCCGAAAAAGCCAGTGGTCAAGGCAAAGCCAACAAAAAAACCGCTCCCATTCTTTCTTATTCCAGAGCCAAAGAAGTCAGTAGCCAAGAAGCCAATCATAAAGAAACCAGTGGTCAAAAAACCTGTCGTAAAAAAACCACCTAAACCTAGAGTTAAGAAAACCGTCACTAAAGTTAATTTAAGCGATCGGTTAACAAAATTAGTACCGACAGCCGGTGTTGCTTATCAACCAGAGTTTGAACCACTCGTGAAGGTTCCAGTTTACTTTTGGTGCGATCTTCCTGAATTGTTCCAAAGTCGAGTCGAGATAATTGGTGAAATCATTGATGTCACATTGCGGCCCTCGTATCTATGGAGTTTTGGTGATGGCTCCACATTTGCAACTACAGATAATGGGGCTGCATATCCAAATGGTTCAATCCAACACAGTTATCAGAGGCCAGGTTCTTATGTAGTAACGCTAGTTACGACATGGAATGGAAGCTTTACCCACAATGCACAAGTTCGCGCTGTAACCGGCAAAGTCGTAAAAATCGCATTGGCTGCCATAAACATAGTCTCTGCTCCTACAACCTTTAAAGGATAAATAGATATGACAACTGAAAACACCTATGTAAACATCTCAGCCCTTCCACTTGCCACCGATGTTGAGTTTATGAATTGCGTGCAAACCTTCTTTATCGATGCGGAGAGTGTCAATCTAAATCTCTTGCAACGAGATGGAGCAACAGCAGTTATTGATTTGGCGGCTCAGTTTTGTGAACTTGGAATTAAATGCGATATAGAGTTGATTTCCCAGGTGATTGGACGTCTTTCAGATGTTCAAGTCCGTGATTTTGCGTTGGGCTCTCACGGCGAGCAAAGCTTTGATACATATTGGAATATGTGGCTCTATCTATTAAAAATCGCACCTGTTGGATTTATTGCACCCATTGCCTGTTTGTTTGCCACCTTGGCATACGAGAGAGGTGACAACGAACTGGCTTTTCGTGCCTTAGATCGTGCAAAAATCGATGCGCCCACCTATGCACTGACTGTTCTATTGCGCAGAGTGTTTGACTCTTCTTGGCCATCTAGCGCCTTTGCAGCAATGAGAGTGGAACTGCACCCCAAAGTGACGGCTGGGATTTTTGGATAGTAGTGGCTAGAATTACCACTGTTCACGAGTCCTACGTATTAGCCCCGGCTTAGTAGGCGGCAACCCTCCACCGCGGCGGGGTGCTCCGGGTGACGAACAGGCCAGGTAGCTGGCAAGTGCGTGAAGGATGATTTTTCCAATGAAGAGTTTTGATTACATGAAAACTTTCACTTACACGATGAAGTCTTTGCCATGAATACAGGGGCATGGTTAGAAAGCCATGATCCCGGCGAAAGGCAGTTTCTTTCAATCGGTTCATTGCCACTTGAGAGCGGGGAAGTATTACCCGAGGTTGTCATTGCATATCAAAGTTGGGGAACGATCAATTCAACACAAGACAATGTCATTCTTATCAACCATGCTCTAACAGGCTTTCCCGATGTGCCAGGATGGTGGCCATCGATGGTTGGGCCCGGTCTACCCTTTGATACAGAGAAATATTTCATAGTCTGCCCAAATGTTATTGGTGGCTGTCAGGGCTCCACCGGGCCATCATCTATTGCACCCGATGGAAAAAGATGGGGCTCTCGCTTTCCTGCACTTAATATCCGTGACATGGTTGCAGCAGAGGTTGCATTTACTGATGCCATGGGAATTAAAAAATATAAGTTAGCCGTAGGTCCTTCACTTGGTGGAATGCGTGCATTGGAATGGGCGATCCAACATCCTGATCGCGTCGGGGCAATTTGTACTATCGGATCATCGGCAGTTGCAACGGGTGATCAAATTGGAACCGCCTCTATTCAAATCCGAGCAATAAAGACTGATCCATTCTTTAACAACGGCGACTATTATGATCAGGAAAAGGGTCCAGAAGTCGGTATGGGTATTGCACGTCGAATTGCGCATCTGACCTATCGCACAGAGGCCGAAATGGATATTAGATTTGGTCGACAGTTACAGGGAGATGAGACTGGGCGCTATGCAGTTGAGTCATATCTGGACCACCAGGCACAAAAGCTAGAAAAGCGCTTTGATGCAAATACTTATATTGCACTGACCGAGGCAATGAATAGCCATGACGTTGGCCGAGATAGGGGCGGGGTAGCCGCAGCCCTATCAACAATAAAGATTCCTGTTATCGCTGTTGGTATTGATACAGACAGGCTCTTTCCTGTGCGCCTTCAGGCCGAGATTGCCGAACTTGCACCAGCTGCAGCGCCTTTGGTGGTTATTTCCAGCCCGTTTGGCCACGATGGCTTCCTTGTGGAGGTTGAAAGCGTGGGAGAGGTCATCAGACAGGCTTTAAATCTCTCTAAATAGCGGTTTTGGATGTGCATTTAGGGTCAAAACCAAATTATAATATAGCCATCGCATCAGCCGAATGGCTGAGAAAAACCAAAGGACAATTGTGGCTGTATTTAGTGCGCTCAAAAACAAGGTGAAGCCAAAGGCTTCGGCAAAAAAGGCTGTTGCAAAGAAGGCCGTTGCCAAAAAAGCTCCTGTGAAAAAAACATCGGCATCAAAATCACCTGTTAAGAAAGCTACTGCAAAGAAATCGGTTGCAAAAAAGAGCGCTCCAGTTAAGAAAGCTGCAGTAAAGAAAGTTGAACTTAAGAAAGATCTGACTGCAAAAGATGTTCAAGCAATTGTGGACACAAAAAATGCCGTATTGCGACACAATGAAGTTCTCGCAGAACTTGAGGCCCGCGGAATTACATCCATCAACCGAATTCCAAAAAAGGTTGACAAGGATTTAGTAGACGAAGCGCGCTCGCTGGCAACTGAAGTTCCTTTAATGATTGAGAAGCTGCGCAAATCCGGACTTGGTTCCCCATCTCGAATTTTGAAGAAAAGTGAGTATGAGTTAATCGCCCCGAAGGTCGAGCCTATAAAGGCTACACCTGAAAAAATCGATGCAAAGACTGGCAAAACTGTCGTCACGAAAATTGATGGCGAGGATGTTGAGTTAGAAGAAGTTGAACTAGAAGATGTAGAGACTTTAATTAAGGAAGTTGTCGAAATCATCGACAGCGAAGAAGAGGACAAAGGCAATCAGCCACGAGTGGTCGATCTTGCCGATGAAGCCACACAGGGCAATGAGGAAAATGCATTTACATTAAAGGCCTCTGAAGAAGACGATGCGCCTGTTCAAACAGTTATGACAGCCGGTGCTACTGCTGACCCAGTGAAGGATTATTTAAAGCAGATTGGTCGCGTAGCACTTCTTAATGCAGAACTAGAAGTTGAGCTTGCTACTCGAGTTGAAGTTGGCTTGTTTGCTGAAGAAAAATTGAAGCACGAAAAGAAGCTAGACAAAAAATACAAGAGAGAGCTCGAATTCCTTGTTGAAGATGGAAAGCGCGCCAAGAACCATCTCTTGGAAGCAAACCTTCGCTTAGTTGTTTCCTTAGCAAAGCGTTACACGGGACGAGGCATGTTGTTCCTTGATTTGATTCAAGAAGGTAACTTGGGTCTGATCCGCGCAGTTGAGAAGTTCGACTATACAAAGGGTTACAAGTTCTCAACATATGCAACGTGGTGGATCCGTCAGGCGATTACCCGTGCAATGGCTGATCAGGCTCGCACAATTCGTATTCCAGTCCACATGGTTGAAGTTATTAACAAGCTTGCCCGCGTTCAGCGCCAGATGCTTCAAGATCTTGGCCGCGAACCGACCCCAGAAGAGTTAGCTAAAGAATTAGATATGACACCTGAAAAGGTTGTCGAAGTTCAAAAGTATGGCCGTGAACCAATTTCACTACACACACCCCTTGGAGAAGAAGGTGATTCTGAGTTCGGTGATTTGATCGAAGATTCTGAAGCTGTAGTTCCTGCAGATGCCGTTTCCTTTACATTGCTGCAAGAGCAGTTGCACTCTGTTTTGGATACTCTCTCAGAGCGTGAAGCCGGTGTTGTGGCAATGCGATTCGGATTAACTGATGGTCAGCCAAAAACACTTGATGAGATCGGAAAGGTTTACGGCGTAACACGTGAGCGTATTCGCCAGATCGAGTCAAAGACAATGTCAAAGCTTCGCCACCCTTCACGTAGCCAGGTGCTGCGAGATTATCTAGATTAAGAGAAGGTTTTGAGCATGGGTGAGAATGCAAAGGTTTTCATCAACCCTAAAAGCGGTTCGATCCGAATAACGGGAACGATTGATATTGTCGATTCAGAGGGAAATGTCACTCAAACAATCGAAAATCCAAAGTTTTGTGGCTGTGGTCAATCAAAAGAAAAGCCCTTATGCGATGGATCGCATAAGGGACTTCTCAAAGAAAAGTAGATTTAGTTTTTAGATTCGATGAGTTTTTCTGATTCATCTTGAATCTTTGCAGCAATAGGCTTTAGCTTTTCAGCGTATTCCTTGCCATGATGAGCGCAGAACATGAGTTCTCCGCCGTTGAGAAGTACTGCTCGGACGTATGCCTGGGCACCGCAACGATCGCAACGATCTAGGGCGTTAAGAGGTACTGATTCAAGCAACAACTGTTCTGTCATATCTCTCTCCGTTTCCGTGTACTTTCAACTTCCTTACATGGAACAGGAAACCACATATATTTATTCCCCGCTCGATTTAATCTAGAATTTATAGATAAATTACGCTGAGAAAAGAGATTTTCCACTATCTGAGACTATTTCGGCGCGCTTTCAGGGCAAATGGGCTCTAGACAGTTAGCCTTGGCCCCCATGGCCGAGAAAGATGCAACAAGTTCGCAAGATAGCTACACCGCAAAAGATCTTGCAGTTCTTGAAGGCTTAGATGCAGTTCGCAAACGTCCCGGTATGTACATCGGATCCACTGATTCACGTGGGCTCATGCACTGCTTATGGGAGATCATCGATAACTCGGTAGATGAGTCTTTGGCGGGCCACTGTAAAAAAATTGAAATCAATCTTGAGTCCGATGGTTCTGTTGAAGTCCATGATGATGGTCGCGGAATACCAGTAGATAAAGAAGCAAAGACAGGTTTAACTGGAGTTGAAGTTGTACTCACCAAACTTCATGCTGGTGGAAAATTCGGTGGTGGCTCATATGCTGCATCGGGTGGACTCCATGGCGTTGGCGCATCCGTTGTAAATGCACTTGCTTCCAGACTTGATGTAGAGGTTGACCGTGATGGCAAGATTTACTGGATGTCTTTTCAGCGAGGCACTGCAGGAATATTTGATGGTGATGGACCTAAAGCCTCTTTTCAACCAAAGTCTGGCTTGCGTGTAATTGGAAAGATTTCTTCAAAAGTAACTGGAACTCGAATTAAATGGTGGAGTGACCGTCAAATCTTTTTGAAAGAGGCAGAGTTAGATCTGACCGATATCTATGACCGTGCTCGTCAGACTTCTTACTTAGTTCCAGGATTGACTTTAGTTGTAAACGATAATCGCACAAAGGCCAAAACAACTGAAACCTTCTTCCACAAGAGTGGAATCACTGAATATTGTAATTTCTTGCAACCAGATGAAGCTGTTGGAGATGTCATTCGAATTTATGGCACTGGGCATTATCAAGAAACCGTGCCTGTCCTAGACGACAAAGGTCACATGGTCTCGACTGAGGTTGAGCGCGATATGGAAGTTGATATCGCTATGAAGTGGGGTAACGGCTTTGAAACAACACAGCGATCTTTTGTAAACATCATTGCAACTCCAAAAGGCGGAACTCACGTACTTGGCTTTGAGCGCGCACTCGTAAAAGTTGTAAACGAGGCGCTTCGCTCTACGAAAACTCTCTCAAACAAAGAAATTGATGTCATCAAAGATGACGTCCTTGAAGGTTTGACTGCAGTAGTCACAGTTCGAATGTCTGAGCCACAGTTTGAAGGTCAGACTAAAGAGGTTCTGGGAACTGCAGCTGCTACACGAATAGTCTCTGCCGTTGTTGCTGAAAAAATGAAAGAGTATTTCAATACAACTAAGCGTATTGATAAAGCTAATGGGCGGCTTGTTCTAGAAAAGATCGCTGCCGCATCTCGCACACGTATTAGTGCAAGAGCCCATAAAGACTTACAGCGCCGCAAAAACGCTCTGGAATCCTCTTCGCTACCAACAAAGCTCTCAGATTGTCGCTCAGAGGATGTGACCCGAACTGAGTTGTTTATTGTGGAAGGTGATTCCGCACTTGGTACAACAAAGGCTGCCCGCAATAGTGAGTTCCAAGCAATTTTGCCGATACGAGGAAAGATTTTAAATGTACAAAAAGCCTCACTTTCTCAGATGTTAGAAGACAAAGAGTGCGGCTCAATCATTCAAGTTATCGGAGCTGGCTCTGGAAAGTCTTTTGATCTTGAAGAGGCAAGATATGGTCGAATCATTTTGATGTCAGATGCTGACGTTGACGGGGCGCATATTCGTTGTCTCTTGTTAACTCTTATGTATCGATACATGCGTCCATTGATTGATTCGGGCCGAGTATTTGCAGCGATTCCACCTTTGCACCGCATTGAAGTAATGGGCGGGGGAGGCAAGAAGGGCGACTACATCTACACATACTCAGATGATGAGATGAAAAAGCTAACAGCAGATTTAAAGAAGAGCGGAAAGCGTTGGAAAGAGCCTATTCAGCGCTATAAAGGTCTAGGTGAAATGGATGCAGATCAACTTCGTGAAACAACGATGGACCCAGATGCTAGAACTCTGCGAAGAATTACCGTTAAAGATGCCGCTGCCGCAGAGGCGATGTTTGAACTATTAATGGGAAGTGATGTGGCCCCTCGTAAAGAGTTTATTGCCAACGCAGAAATAGATCGCGAACATATCGACGTTTAGTCGATAGCAACTAAATCAAAATATTCATCTTTCCAAAGATCTTCATCGCCATCTGGCAGCAAAATGACACGTTCGGGCTTTAGCGCTTGGACTGCGCCTTCATCGTGAGAAACCATAATGACAGAGCCTTGGTACTCGGCTAATGCTCCAAGAATTTCGGCTCGAGATGCAGGATCTAAGTTATTTGTTGGTTCATCAAGTAGCAAAACATTAGCTGCCGAAACAACTAGAACGGCAAGTGCCAATCGAGTTCTTTCTCCACCAGATAAGACCTTCACCGGCTTATGCACATCATCACCGATAAATAGAAATGAACCAAGAGTATTTCGGGCAGTTGGTTCATTGATATCTGGAGTTGCAGACATCATGTTTTCCAGAATAGTCCGTTCGAAATCTAGAGACTCATGCTCCTGGGCGTAGTAGCCAATTTTCAACCCATGACCATGTTCAACTTTTCCAGTATCTGACTCAAGTTCACCTGCCAAAATCCTCAGAAGAGTTGTTTTGCCGGCACCGTTGAGTCCAAGGATTACAACTCTTGAGCCTTTGTCGATTACGCAAGAAACATCGGTAAAAATTTCAAGTGAGCCATAGTTTTTAGAAAGCTCTTCGCCAGATAGCGGAGTCTTGCCACAGGGAGCTGGAGTTGGAAAACGCAGTTTTGCAACTTTATCTGCAACGCGAACATCTTCTAAGCCACTACGTAGTTTGTCTGCTCGACGCAACATGCCCTGTGCGGCAGTAGCTTTGGATGCCTTAGCTCGCATCTTTTCGCCCTGCTTCTGCAAAATCTCGGCCCGCTTTTCTGCATTAGCCCGTTCTTTCTTGCGGCGATGTTCATCTTGCTCACGCTGTAAGAGATAGGCCTTCCAACCTAGGTTGTAAACATCGATGACGTTTCTATTGGCATCTAGATAAAAGACTTTGTTTACAACGGTTTCAATCAAATTCACATCGTGAGAGATGATTACAAGCCCTCCCGAGTACTTTGACAAGAACTCACGAAGCCAAACAATTGAGTCAGCGTCCAAGTGGTTTGTCGGTTCATCGAGCAGAAGAGTTTCGGCGCCACTAAACAAAATCCGAGCAAGTTCGATGCGACGACGTTGCCCACCCGAAAGAGTTGAGAGTTCATTTGAAAAGACAGCCTCTGAAACACCTAACGATGTGGCAATAGCTTCAGCCTCAGCCGATGCGGCGTAGCCACCTGCAGCAGAAAACTCTGCCTCTACTCGGCCATAACGCTCCATCGCTTTTTCTAGCGCTTCACCTTGTGCTGTAGCCATCTCTTCTTCAACAGAACGCATTCGAGATGCGATTTGATCTAAATCTCTAGCAGAGAGAATTCGATCAATAACTGTTCCTGGTTCATCACCAGTTCGAGGGTCTTGAGGCAGATAGCCAATTTTTCCTGTCCGATTTACCGCCCCGCCTGCGGGCATAGTTTCACCGGCAAGAACTTTAGCTAGCGTTGATTTACCTGCACCGTTTCGACCAACAAACCCAATTCGATCGCCATCATTGATTCGCACCGTGACACCCTTAACCAAAAGGCGTGCACCGGCACGAAGTTCAAGTGCTTGGGTTGAAATCACACCCAAGTCTATCTAGTTGGATTAAGCAGCACCAATTCGAGTACGACGTGGGGCAGCAAAGGCCTTTCCAACTGCTGTTAACTCTTCTGACACTTGAGCTTTAATTGCTTCTTCACTCTTTAGAAGTTTAGTTAACTCAGCAATTACAGATTTGAGTTCTTTTTGCTCAGTCTCAAGTTCAATTTTGCTCATTTTGGTTAATCGTCGAAGTGGCATATCTAAGATATACGTAGCCTGTTCGTCATTTAACTTAAAGTCTTTAATCAACTTATCTTTGGCTTGAGAGGCATCATCGCTGGCTCGAATAATTTTAATGACCTTATCAATATCGATTATCGCCTTTAATAGACCATCTACTAGGCCAAGTCTAGATTGGGCCTTGGCTTTACGGAATTCAGATCGACGGCGAATTACTTCGATACGGTGATCGATAAAGACTTTCAATAACTCCTTCAAACCAAGAGTCTGTGGCTTGCCCTTTACTAATGCAACCGCGTTAATTGCAAAAGCATCCTCCATGGGAGTCAGCGCATATAGTTTTTCGAGAACCTCTTCTGGTTCAAAGCCATTTTTTAGCTCAATGACAACATTTGTTCCTGTCTGACCATCGGTCAAGTCAATGATGTCGCTAATTCCCTGAATCTTTTTGTTCTTAACTAACGTAGCGATACGTTCAACTACTTTTTCTGGCCCAATTGTGTAAGGAAGCTCCTTGATGATGATGCCCATCTTGCGACTAGTCACTTTCTCAATTTCAACCGTTGCTCTAACTTTGAATGAGCCTTTTCCAGTTGCGTAAGCTTCGCGGACACCTTCTAAACCAACAATTTCACCACCGGTAGGAAAATCAGGACCGGGTACAAACTTCATCAACTGTTTAACAGTTGCAGTTGGGTTTTCAATCAAATGCTTGGTAGCTGCAATTACTTCGCCAAGATTGTGTGGCGCCATATTTGTTGCCATACCCACTGCAATTCCAGAACCACCATTTACTAAAAGATTTGGATAGGCAGCAGGTAAAACAATTGGTTCAGATAGTTGTCCGTCATAATTTGGTCCAAAATCAACAGTGTCTTCGTCAGCTTCGGCAACCATAGCCATAGCAGCTGCGGCCAATCTTGCCTCGGTATAACGCATCGCTGCCGGACCTGCATCTAGTGATCCAAAATTTCCATGGCCATCAATTAATGGCAAGCCCATTGAAAAACTTTGCGCCATACGAACTAACGCGTCATAAATTGCACCATCACCGTGTGGGTGTAATTTACCCATCACTTCACCGACAACTCGAGCACTTTTTACATGCCCACGTTCTGGTCGAAGGCCCATGTCTGCCATCTGATGCAAAATTCTCCGGTGTACTGGCTTTAATCCATCTCGAGCATCAGGTAGCGCGCGCGAATAAATAACAGAGTATGCGTATTCAAGAAAAGACTCAGAGACTTCTTTTGATACATCGATATCAATTATTTTTCCTGGGTACTCACCAGGCTTCGGGCCAGTAGGTTTCTTTCCTTTTGCCGCAGCTTTCACGGGCGTCTTCGCATTTGCCATGTGCGCATTCTGCCAAGACAGTTGATTAATTTAGGGGAGGGCGCGCCCCAACGGATGCAACGCACTTTGCTGCAAGAGCGGCGCCGGCTGAAAGTGCTTGAGTTAGATCACTCGCTTCAAGCCATTTTGGAATAAAGCCCGCTGCAAATGAATCACCGGCACCAGTGGTATCTACAACATTTGTAGTCACTGCAGGAACTTTAGATGTCTTACCTGCATTGATTCCCATAGCCCCTTTAGATCCCAATTTGATTACAACAAGGGGGGTGTACTCAGTCAATTTCTTTTCGGCAACTTCAACATCAGTTTCAGCAGCAAGATACAAAGCCTCTTCAGAGTTTAGAAGAATTCCATCCATGAGAGTTACCCACGATAAAACCTCTTCGCGAGACACGATTTTCATCGCACCAGTAGTTGTAGGGTCAAAGAAGATTGGTTTGCCAGCTGATTTAACTTTTTTTACCATTGCAAGCACTGAATCGCGACTTCGAAAATCAAGGAGTGCATAGCCACTTAAGTAGACACCATCAATATCATCAAGTGGTGGAAGATCTGCAACTTCTAAATCAGCATTGGCGCCATTATCTGGAAACATCGTTCGTTCACCATTAGAGTCAACCAAGATCACCACAACACCTGTTGGACGCCCAGAGTGCATCAAATTCAAGTGCTCAACTCCGTATTTATCTAAGTCAGAAATGAGAGCAAAACCAACAGGGTCGTTTCCAGTCCTAGCAACTAAGTGCGATTTTGTATTTGTACGCGTAATCCACGTAGCAACGTTGGCAGCTTGGCCCCCTGGGTGGCTAGAAATTTTACTCGCCGTATCGTTGCCGTAGTTAATTGGCTCCTTAAGCTGAGAAATAACATCCAGTGCAATATCGCCTATACAGAGAATTTTCTTCATGAAAGTGCCACGGCAATCTCTGCTGCTAGGGCGCAGTTTGATTTAATGATTTCGGTGTTTATTTTAAGCGACTCACCATTAGATGCTTTGTGGAAGTGCTCTAGTAAAAACGGAGTCACGGCCTTGCCATCAATTCCTTCTTGTTGGGCGCGCTCTAAGCCACTAGCCAATATCTCATCGTGCCGTGCTCTCGGCATTTCTACTACAACGGGGTTGGCAACGATTAAGGATTTAAACTGTGTTGCAATATCTGTTCGAGTTTTTATTATCTTTGCAATCTCTGTAGCGCTTTCAACACGGTGCTCTAGAGAAAAACCAGAGTCAGTCAGATAGAAGCCTGGAAATGAATTGGTCTTATATCCAACTAGCCCTATAGATAAAGTTTCTAAACGCTCAAGAGTCGCATGTACATCCAAGATTGACTTTACCCCTGCGCAAACGACTGTCATATCAAGTTGTGATAAAGCGGTCAGATCTGCCGACTCATCAAATGATTCTGATGCGCCACGGTGAACTCCACCTAATCCGCCAGTTGCAAAAACCTTGATTCCTGCGACAGCGGCGATATGAGCTGTTGCCGCAACTGTTGTGGCGGCGCTTTTATTCTGCGAAGTGATTATTGCAAGATCACGTATCGATGCTTTAGCAATGTCATCACGATTTGCGATCGCTTCAAGTTCTTGTGCCTCGAGTCCAATTAAAATCTTTCCATCAAGTAATGCGATGGTGGCTGGAACTGCTCCGCCTTTTCGAACAATCTCTTCACATTGCCTTGCAACCTCAAGATTTGATGGACGTGGAAGACCGTGACTAATGATCGTAGATTCAAGGGCAACTATGGGCTTGCCCGCTTTTATTGCCTGGGCTACCTCAGGTGAATACTTTATTGCGCTGATCATGGACAAACTCTAATACACATTCGTGGGAAGATATGCACGTGCATTTATCCCAAATAACGCCTTCGATTTTTTCATCCCTTGGGTTAGAAAGCGCTACGGATCACTTAAATGTTGGTGTTTCTCCTATGGGCCGCGAACTTCTTTTTCTTATTGATGGATTTGGCTTTGACGTATTAGAAAAGTACTCACAAGTTATGCCAACAATTTCTCGAATGGTTAACCATGGCGTTATACAAACTGCTTTTCCAACCACGACTGCAACGTCACTTGCTACTTTAACTACAGGGGAAATGCCTGGTTCACATGGAATGCTTGGTTACACAGTTCGAGTTCCGCGTAGCGGAGGACGATTGCTCAACGCTCTTAAATGGGACGAACGGGTCGATCCTGAAAATTGGCAACCAGTTCAAACATTGTTTCAACGTGCATCTGTTACTGGAATTAACGTCACTCATGTTGCCGCAAAAAGATATGAGAACTCAGGATTTACGCGTGCTGTTTTCCGTGGAGCTCAGTACAAAGGTGCAAACCTTGTCACTGATTTAGTCAGTGAAACAAGAGATGCCTTACAAAAAACACCTTCATTTGTATACCTCTATGTAAACGACTTGGATTCAGCCGGCCATAGTGATGGTGTTGGAAGCGATAAGTGGATTTCAGCACTTGCATTGATAGATCAGCTCACTCAAAATCTTATGAAGGAAGTTCCAAAAGGAACACGGATATGGATCACTTCAGACCATGGGATGGTTAATGTCCAAGAAAAAATCATCATCGGGCAAGACAATCCCTTGCTCACTGGAGTAAGCGTTATAGCTGGTGAACCACGAGCACGCCATATTTATTTAGAAAGTGAAAGCAAGAATGCTAGAGATGATGCTGCAGCGTTATGGAATGGGTTCTTGAAGGAGAAGGCGTTAGTTTTAACTAGAGAAAATGCAATTGGGCGTGGCATTTTTGGTGAAATGGTCAGTCAGGATGCGGCAGATCGCATGGGAGATGTGATTGCTATTGCACGTGATGGTGTTGTATTACTTGACCCCGAAAGAGCAGATAAAGAAGGTGCGATGGTTGGCCACCACGGTGGTGATAGTCAGATTGAATCTCAGGTTGGTCTGTTTACAACAACGCTGAGCTAACTATTTATCGTCTGGCTTAATTCCAAACATTATTTCGTCCCAACTTGGAACCTTTGCTCTCGCAGTAATTCCATCACGAGATGCTTCATCATCTGGCTCTTCACGAATGACGGCCAACCTTGGAACAAGGGGTGCAATCTTTTCGCTATCAAACTCTTTGTCCTCAAACTCGTCAAAACGATCTTTTTCTACAACTTTTCCAATCTGATTGTCTGCACTTCGACGATCTGATGGATGTGTCGATTCGGTCGTTACTAATCCTGGTTTTGAAAGCTGACGGGGTGATGGCTCATCACCCATCATCCAACGCGCGTTTTCATCCATAGATGTCAGTGTGCGAAGTAATGAGTCAAAACTCCATTGCGCTACTCCAACCCCACCAGTGTGAGGATAGTGAAGCTCAATAGTCCAAGTCCCATTTTCTAATCTCCATGTGTCCCAAGACAGGCTTGAAGCATCAATTCCACGGGGTGCAAGTCGAGAAGTAATAGCTACCAATAATGAAATTGGATCTCGATCAATCTCTTTTCGCACAACTATTTGCTGTGCCTGATCAATTATGTAGATGCGTTCAGAAAGAATGGGACCAGCAAAGCGTTCAATTTTTTCAATCGAAACACCGTAGTCACGAGCAATTTGCTCACTTGTTTGACCAGAGCGAAGCAATCTCTGTATCTCTTTAATCGAAATGGCAGGCTCTTCATTAACTGGAACCGAATTCAAACGCTGTTGATTTACTGTCGCACGTAGCGTGTCACTCACACGGATGGTGTACTGAACACCTTCTTGATCGCGCATAGAAAGATAGAGACCATCGTCGGTCCGCCCATCTAGTCGTAACTCAGTCACGGGCACGAGGGTAGCCGATGAGGGCCTTAAAAACCTTGAAGTACGGGAGTGTGGCTAGTGATGCTGCGATCATAAATCCAAGGGGCACCCAGTATGCGATGTCTGGACCAAATTCATCTATCACTTGGCCCGAAAGCGCACTTGCAATGGCTCCACCTAGTGGCATTCCCGCAACTACCCAGGTCAAGGTCTCTGTAATTTGCTCAGGTGGTACAGCACCTTCTGCAACTCCGTATGCATTAATAACGAGTGGCGCAACTGCGAATCCATTAAAAAATAATGCAACAGATAGCCACAACAGAGAATGCACAAACAACATGGGAATTGACAAAATCGTCAACGCAAAAAGAAATATAAGAAAACGCGCTGCGCTGGAAATCTTCCATTTAATGACTCCATTACCTATGGCCGCAACTGCGCTTCCACATGCCCAGATCGCCAATAAAATTCCAGCTTTATCTTCTTGGCCTCTTATTTCAGTAAAAGCAACCGTAACAATTGCAATTGAACCAAAAAAACCACCAAGCAAAACAGTTGGGAGCACAACAGCTTGAACTTGTTTATTTCGAATAACCGCCGGATGTGGATCTACAACGCGCTTGGGAGTTGCTGGAGGTTCGGTCGATTTTTGTAAGACAAAAAGTGGAACCCCGATAGCCATAAATAAAATCCCAACAATGATGCCTGCCGCTGGTGCTATTGAGGTAGCACAGGCGGTCACAATTATTGGACCTAGGATAAAAACAACCTCATCCATTAATGCTTCAAATGAGTAAGCAGTGTTGACCAAATGTCGGTCGCTTTCATCTTCGGCGGTGGTTGATTTGTCAGGGCTCAAGACATGTAGCCAGCGCCGACGAACAAGTCCTCCCGTGTTTACCGAAAAACTTTCGGCAAAGATTATTGCGGCAAACCAAGTCCAGGTCGGATTCTGATTCAAAACCAAAAACGTGAAAAGTGAAAGTCCGGCAATCTTTATTGGAACTACTCGAATCAGCATGTTGCTTTGGCCTATGCGATCTGCCACCCGAGACCAATGTGGGGTGGCAATGGAGATGACGATCGATGCTGCTGCACTAAGTCCACCGGCGATTGCATAGGAACCATTAACTGCGACAACGATGAAAACCAGAGCAAGAGAGTCCATCGAAATTGGCATCCGAGCAATAAGACCTGAGATAGAAAATCTGAGGGCCCCTGGTGTGCGAATCAAGGTCGTGTATGCCGAGAACATGGGCTTTAGTCTAGACCGCGGTTACACTCAGACAATGACAGATTCCAAGACGCTGTTAGATCTCGCACTCACAATTGCACGTGGTGCAGGAGATTTATTGATGGATCGTCCGGCATCCTGGGATCTCACATCTAAATCAACGGCTATAGATATTGCAACACAGATGGATTTAGCAAGTGAGAAGTTCATCGTTCAAGCAATTTTAAAGGCACGACCAGATGATGGAATTATTGGGGAAGAGGGCGCTTCCACAGATTCCAAAAGCGGAGTTACATGGGTGATTGATCCCGTAGATGGGACAGTTAATTATTTTTATGGACTACCAGGCTGGTGTGTCTCGATTGCTGCAAAAGATGAAGAAGGAGCAATAGTAGGTGTTGTCCATTCACCTACAGTTAATTCAACCTGGCATGCATCAAGAGGCAATGGCGCATTCCTCAATAATGTAAAGATTGCATGTAATGAACCGGTGGAGTTAAACCGCGCGCTGATCTCTTCTGGATTTGCATATGATGTTACAAATCGTATTGAACAGCTCAAAATCGTAAACGTTCTGCTGCCTAAGATTCGAGATTTGCGCCGAATAGGTTCTGCCGCCGCAGATATCTGTCATGTGGCCACAGGTTTAGTTGATGGATATTTTGAAACCGGTTTGTTCGAGTGGGATCTGGCTGCTGCCCAGCTAATTGCTCAGGAGGCTGGAGCCATCGTAAGTACCCGGCGCTGGCATGGACTTGATTTGACCGTGGCTGCAGGTCCTCACCTTTACGGACAACTCAACGCTCAAATTCCTGAGTAAGTTGCAGGGGCAGGACCCGATTTAGGCTTACAACCCTGTGTGTGGCACAATACGCAATCTGCACCGCCAAAGCGTGTGCTTAATTGAAATGACAAAAGGATCGAAAATATGAACATTCTTGACGCAGTAGATGCAGCCTCGCTACGCAAAGACATCCCACAGTTTCGTGCCGGCGATGAGCTCAAGATTCATGTTCGCGTTATCGAAGGTAATAAGAGCCGTCTTCAGGTTTTCCAAGGAATTGTTATCCGTCGCCAAGGTGATGGTGTCCGTGAAACTTTCACTATTCGTAAAGTTTCCTACGGTGTTGGAGTCGAGCGTACATTCCCAGTGCACACTCCAGTGATCGAAAAAATTGAGTTAGTAAAGAAAGGTGAAGTTCGTCGCGCAAAGCTTTACTACCTACGTGACCTTCGCGGTAAAGCTGCAAAGATTCGCGAAAAGCGCGATGGCGTTGAAGGTTATGGTGATGGAATCCTTTCTACTCCAGTTGCTGAAGTAGTTGTAGAACCAGTTGCTGCTACACAAGAAGTTGTGGCTGAACCAGTTGAGGCAGTTACTCAAGAAACACCTGAAGCTATTGTTGAAGCGGCAGCTGAAGCTGTTGAGGAATCATCAGATGTGACAGTAATTCCTGCATCTGATGAAGAACCTAAAGCCTAGTAACTTCATTTATTTCTATGCGAAGTAAGGGATCACTCCTTAAGGAGCTCCCAATCCTGATTGTTGTTGCTTTAGTAGTCTCTCTGTTTATTAAGAGCTTCCTTGTTCAGTTTTTCTATATCCCTTCTGGATCAATGGAAAACACATTGCAGGTTCAAGATCGAGTTGCAGTCAATAAAGTCCCATTTATTTCTGACAATATAAAGCGCGGAGATATCGTTGTTTTTCGCGATCCTAATAACTGGCTTCCAGAGAACTTAGAAAACTCAAGTAACTCTCTAACTTCTAAGGCCAAAAGCCTTCTTGTAACAGTGGGAGTTCTCCCAAATCCTGCAAAGCAGTATTTGGTGAAGCGAGTAGTAGGAGTGGCTGGAGATCGAATAGTTTGTTGCGCTGATAGCGGCAAGCTCTCAATCAATGGCGTAGAAGTTACAGAGCCTTATATCTATGGGGGAGATGCTCCATCGGACATGAAATTTGATGTGACAGTACCTGAAGGAAAATTATGGGTAATGGGTGATCACCGCGGGGCAAGTGCCGATTCTAGATATCACCAAGACGATATCAACAGTGGATTCGTTCCCTTAAAAACCGTTTCAGGTCGAGTAGTGGCTGTTATTTGGCCCTTCAAAAACATTACGTATGTTTCAAAAATAGACGTCACGAAGTAGCAATTGAAGGTTATCGAGCAGCTGCTCACTGCGGCAGGCATCGCTCCGATTGCAGGAGTAGATGAAGCAGGCCGCGGTGCATGTGCTGGTCCTTTAGTAATCGCATCAGTTGTTTTACACGATCCCTTTGCACCTGAATTAGCACCTGTTCGTGATTCAAAAGAGTTGTCAGAGAGTAAACGTGAAACGATATTTGATCTTATTCAAAACTGTGCGAAGGCAATTAGCGTTGTAGTAGTCCCATCTGAAGAGGTTGATTCACGAGGTGTGCATGCTGCCAACTTAGATGGAATGCGCCGAGCCGTACTGGGTTTAAACGTAGAGCCAGAATATGTTTTAACAGATGGGTATGCAATTGAAGGATTAGGAGTTCCTAATTTGGCCGTCTGGAAAGGAGATCAAGTTGTTGTGTCAATTAGTGCCGCTTCAATCATCGCTAAAGTTACAAGGGATCGAATGATGAGAGAACTTGATTTAGAGTTTCCAGAGTATGGATTTGCAGGACATAAGGGATACATCACGGCCGGACACACCAAAGCTCTTGAAAAACATGGCCCAACCCCACATCACCGAACTTCTTTTTCAAACATAGCAGCGCTCATCCACAAGTAATTCGAATCGGCGCTTGTGTGGCGGAGTGAGTAATTATTGTTACTCACTATGAATGATTTGATGGCTCGTGCAGCTCTATTTAGCGTAATTGAATCAGGACATAAATTCTGGTCTCAAGAAATCTTTAAGTTGGGTGCACTCGATGTCCATGAGAAACTGATTAAAGGTGAATACGGCCCGATTAAGCATGAGAAGTTAGTCTCTGCGCTTCATTTGACTTCAGGTGAGAAAATTCTCCAGTTAATATCCAATCATGGCGCTCAGCTATTAACACCACAAGATTTAGATTGGCCGGAGCAGTTAAACGATCTAGCTAATCCACCGATTGCACTTGTGGTCAAAGGCGATGTTCATGCATTGAAAATTCCTTCACTTGCAATCGTTGGAACTCGAAATCCAACAAGTTATGGCGCTCGAATAGCCGGTGATTTTGCTACCGGTTTCGTTGATCGCGAATGGGCAGTGGTAAGTGGAGGTGCATATGGGATCGACTCATATGCGCACAAGGGAGCCTTAATTGCCGAGGGAGTAACAATTGCAGTCATTGCATGTGGGGTAGACGTTAACTATCCAGCCGGAAATGCCAGATTGTTTTCAGAGATCTGTGAAAGCGGAGCGATAGTAAGTGAGTTCTTGCCAGGACAAAGAGCATTACCCAATAGATTTTTAACACGCAATCGATTAATTGCTGCGCTTTCGAAAGCTACCTTGGTTGTCGAAGCTGCTTTCAGGAGTGGTTCATTGCGTACTGCAAGGGATGCAGCTGAGATATTTAGACCAGTTATGGCCATTCCAGGTCCAATTAATTCACCAACTAGTGAGGGTTGCCATCGATTAATTGGAGAACGCTGCGCCGAAATAGTCACTTCGGTCGCCGATGCTGTGGAGTTTGTTGGAGTTCACTCAGGGTAAACAGTGAGAGAATAGAAGTATGAGTGGTTTTCGATCAGGGTTTGTGGCAATTGTTGGCCGCCCAAATGTTGGAAAATCTACTTTGATTAACGCACTTGTTGGTAGCAAAATTGCAATTACATCACACCATCCAAATACAACCAGATCGGCAATCAGAGGCATAGTTCATCATCCTGATTATCAAGCAGTTTTAGTTGATACACCGGGAGTACATAAACCAAAAACTCTACTTGGGCAGAGACTAAATCAAGTCGTTGATCAGAGTATGGACTCGGTAGATATTGTTCTTATGTGCATTCCTGCTGATGAAACTTCTGGTGCAGGGGATGTTTTTATTGCTCAAGAAATTGCAAAACACCGTAAGGCAAAGAAGTTTGCAGTTGTCACTAAGACAGATTTGATTTCAAAGGAAAAATTAGCGGCTCGCTTACTTGGGATTATGGAAATTGCTCAAGGTTTTACTTGGGATGAGATCATTCCTGTTTCGGCGGCAATTCATGACCAAGTTGAATTACTCAATGAGTTAATTGGGAAGAATTTGCCAGAAGGACCTGCCTATTATCCAGATGGCACCAATAGCGATCAGAATATTGAAACTTTGATTTGTGAACTCATAAGAGAGGCCGCGCTACAAGATGTCCGCGAAGAACTTCCTCATTCGATTGTTGTGACAATTGATGAATTTGGTGAACGAGAAGAAAAAGGTTCAAGGCCCTTTTATGACATCCACGCAACCGTTCACGTTGAGCGAGACACACAACGTGCGATTTTATTGGGCCATCAAGGCTCTAGGTTAAAGGAGATAGGTATTCGAGCCCGCGCCGATATAGAACGCACGCTTCATGCGAAGATTTTTCTTGGACTTCATATTAAAGTCTCAAAAGAATGGCAGAAGGATCCAAAACTTCTTGAACGTTTAGGGTTTGGCGACAAGAGCTGATTGACTCTTCTTGCTCGCCAAATATGATCCAATAAGTACTAATGGGAGTCCTACGATCAAACCAATTGTTATTGGCTCGTCCAAAACAATGACACCCAAAACAACAGCTACAGAAGTGTTGAGATAAGTAACTAGGGATCCTCTCGCTGGACCAATTTCAGCCAGTAGTTTGAAAAAGATGAGAAATGCCAAAGCAGTGCACAGAACTCCTAAAGCGATCAACGACAGTGCAGGCTTGAACGTAATTTGGGCTGGCCATTGCGCAATGGCAAGGGGAGCCCAAAATATTGAAGTAATTGCCATCGCTAAGCCGTTAATTGCAATTCCATCGACTAACGGTAGGTTCGTTGTGATCATAATGATTGCGTATGAGTAGCCCATAGCAGCAAGAATCATCATTGCAATTGATGCAGGATGGCTATTTCCCGAGAAACTTTCAATTCCAACGACAGCTATCAAACCAATGAATCCAACAACAATCCCGAACATTCGCTTGAATTGCCAGACCGAATGGTCACCGCGTAGTGAAGTGATGATCGCGGCAAATATAGGCACAGTTGAGATCAGCAAACCTGCTAACCCAGAATCAATTTTCTTTTGCGCGGTAGAAATCAATATCCAAGGGCCAATCATCTCTAGCAGTGCATAGAAGGCAACATATTTAAATCCAAGTACGGCTCCTTTAAAGGTTTTTCTATAAAGGGCAACGGGAATGAGAATGGCCGCGCCAATTAATGTTCGCCCGGCAACGATTGCAGAAGGTGGTATCTCTTCGACCGCAACTTTCATTAGTAGATACGGGATTCCCCACAAGAAACCAACAAGTAGAAAATAAAATAAAGATTTGCGACTCACTTAGTGATTACCATTGCTTCGTATATTCCTTAGAAGGTAGGCATTTTTCCATGTCAGTTGTTGACCAGAAATAGAAATTGCTGAAGTAGCTTTTCTGGCGCCTACTTTCAAAATCGCGGTATTTAATCCTGTCATCCAATGAACTGGATCGACCTCCGTGCCATCTGGATGGCTGGCTCGACCCTGGCGGAGTAATTCACCCTTGATTTGTCGTTTGGCCATGGGTCAAGGCTAGACTGTCCCAGTCAGTGTTGACCACAGGTAGCATGATTTAGCTACATAAAATCAAGCATGTTCTTGGAGTTTCAAATGCGTATTGGTGTGCTAACTGGCGGCGGAGATTGCCCCGGACTAAATGCAGTTATTCGTGCAGTAGTTCGAAAAGGTGTCAAAGAATATGGTCACGAGTTTGTTGGTTTTCGTGATGGTTGGAAAGGACCTCTAGAAGGTTTAACAATGCCATTAAGCCTTGAGACTACTCGAGGTATTTTGCCCCGCGGAGGAACAATTCTTGGTTCATCACGAACCAATCCATTTAAAATTGAAGGTGGCGTTGAGCGCATTAAGGAAAACCTTGAAAAAACTGGAATCGATGCCTTAATTGCAATCGGTGGCGAAGATACTCTTGGTGTGGCAACAAAGCTAGATGCCCTCGGTGTGAAGGTTATTGGCGTTCCAAAGACAATTGATAACGACCTCAATAACACTGATTACACATTTGGTTTTGATACATCGGTCAATATTGCAGTTGAGGCGATTGATCGTTTACACACAACTGCCGAATCACACCACCGAGCATTGATTGTTGAAGTAATGGGTCGCCATGCTGGATGGATCGCACTTCATGCCGGTCTTGCCGGTGGAGCATCATGTATTTTGATTCCAGAACAAAAGTTTTCAATTGAAAAAGTATGTGAATGGGTAGAGTCTCGATTTAAGTCGCACTATGCACCGATCATCGTTATTGCAGAGGGTGCGATTCCACAAGATGGAGACATGGTTACTAAGGATCAAACCCTAGATTCATTTGGCCATGTAAAGTTGTCTGGAATTGGTGACTGGCTTGCACAAGAGATCGAGAAACGAACCGGAAAGGAAGCTCGGACATCTGTCTTGGGCCACATTCAGCGTGGTGGATCACCGAGTGCCTTCGACCGAGTTCTTGCTACTCGATTTGGATTGCATGCGATAACTGCCGCTCATGAGGGTGACTGGGGCAAAATGGTTGCACTCCATGGCACTGATATTGTCCGTGTTCCTCTGGTATCTGCCACTGAGAAACTCAAATTAGTTCCTCTAGAGTTGTATAAGGAGTCAGAGATATTCTTCGGTTAATTGCCCTGCGCAGTTAACTAGTCATTCTCTACACTTTCCCAATGAGCGCAAACTTAGAAAATCTCTTTACACCTGGCCTAGTAGCGGCTCAACAGCCACAGTGGCCTGGCGGTCCAGAAGGTCCTGCGATCAAATCTGCGGTAGCCCAACTTCAATCACTACCTCCACTGGTTTTTGCTGGTGAGTGTGATGATTTAAAAGCGCGCATTGCATTGGCCGCAGAAGGAAAAGGTTTTTGGTTACAAGGTGGAGATTGCGCTGAAACTTTTGTGGCGGCAACTGCAGATTCAATTCGAAATCGAATAAAAACAATTTTACAGATGGCGGCGGTACTGCAGTATTACTCCAGTCTTCCAGTAATCAAAGTGGGGCGAATGGCTGGACAGTTTGCAAAGCCTCGCTCCAGTGATTTTGAAACACGCGGTGATATCACACTTCCTGCCTATCGAGGGGATGCTGTAAATGACATTGAATTCACAGAAGCTTCACGTACTCCAGATCCTCAACGTTTAGTCCGTGTTTACAACACTTCGGCTGCAACTCTTAATTTGGTGCGTGCATTTACTCAGGGTGGATTTGCAGACCTTCGCCAAGTTCACGAGTGGAATAAAGGATTTATTCGTGACTCTAAAGTCGGTGACCGTTATGAGCAGATGGCAAATGAAATTGGTCGAGCGCTTTCCTTTATGAAATCTGCTGGAGTAGATCCAGAGAGTTTTAAGTCTGTAGATTTCTTTTCAAGTCATGAAGCATTGATCATGGAGTATGAAAAGGCATTAACTCGTATCGACTCGCGCACTGGTGACGCATATGATGTTTCGGGCCATTTCATATGGATTGGGGAGCGCACTCGTCAATTAGATGGTGCACATGTTGATTTCGCCTCTAAGGTTCGAAATCCAATCGGAATCAAATTAGGTCCAAAATCAACTGTCGAAGATGCTCTGGCATTAATTGATAAGTTAGATCCAAATCGTGAACCAGGCCGAATTACATTTATAACTCGAATGGGAGCGGGCAAGATTCGCGAAGTACTACCTGCTCTAGTAGACGGGGTTACAAAATCAGGAGCAAAAGTTTTGTGGGTCTGTGATCCCATGCATGGAAATACCTACGAAGCACCAACTGGATACAAAACTCGAAGTTTTGATGATGTTATGGATGAAGTAAAGGGATTTTTTGAAGTTCATAAAGCACTCGGAACTCATCCTGGTGGGGTACATATTGAACTAACAGGAGATGATGTTACGGAGTGTGTTGGCGGGGGAGAAGAGATTTCACATGAGGATTTGGCATCACGTTATGAAACTGCCTGCGATCCTCGACTCAACCACTCCCAATCGTTAGAGCTTGCATTTTTAGTTGCTGAAATGTTGCGCGATCGCTAACTTAGGCGTGTGCCTTTTCTAATTTCATCTCACAAGACTCCCATCGGAGTTCTCAATCTTTTGGCTGATGATCAAATTCTAATTGGTGCCAATCTTTCAACGGTTGCAGCTCTTTCTGCTGGCAAGGATTCAAAAACTGTTAAATCAATTCCTGTCATCTCTGAATTGATACAGGACTACTTTGATGGAGACTTAACAGCGCTCAATGGAATTCAAGTGCGACAACCAGGGGCATCGTTTTCTCAATCAGCATGGAAAGCGATGCGAAGAATAACCGTTGGCAAAACTTGGACCTATTCTGAGCTTGCAGCCAAAGCAGGATCACCAAATGCCGTGCGTGCAGCCGGCACAGCATGTGCAAACAATGCGATCATGTTGATTGTTCCATGTCATCGTATTGTTAAAACAGGTGGTGCGTTAGGAAACTATGCATATGGAGTTGAAAAAAAGAGATGGCTTTTAACTCATGAGGGTTTTCTCTAGAAACAAAGATAAACTAATTTTGGTGATTGATCTAGATCTATTTATTCTCTCTAAGAACGATCAAATACATCGCAAGAAGAACCAATAAACCTCCAAGTAAAACTTGAAGCGTTAAAACCTCACCACCAAATATCACGGCAAATAATGCAGCAAAGACAACTTCCATTGTTAGGATCACAGCAACTTTTGTTGCGCTAATGTGAGCTTGAGACCAAGTCTGGATAATGAAAGCTACCGCAGTAGCAAAGACAGCCGTAAATACAACAACAGCCCAAACACCACTATCTGGTGGAGGGGCATATCCCTCGGGGATGGAAGCGATACCCGCCATCAATGCGCAGACTGTTAGTTGAACAACGGTCATCGCATAGGCATCTCGACCTGATGACCATTTACTAAGAGCGATGATATGAGCGGCAAAAAATATTGCACTGATGAGAACGAGCATCTCACCAAATCCAACGGAAAAACCCTGCACTGACAACAAAGCCAATCCTATTGTTGCTATGAAGATGCAGAACCATACAAATTTACTAATTCGCTCTTTTAGAATTACCAATGCCAAAAGTGGAGTAACCACAACATATAAGCCAGTAATAAAACCTGTGATTGCAGCACCAGTTCGCTCAAGTCCTAGAGTTTGAAAGATATATCCAAAGCCCAAAAAGATTCCAGCCAATCCAGCGCGCGACAGCAGTTCCTTGTTGATCTTGCGAAGGACCTGAGGTCTAATTGCGATCATGACCAGAACTGCTAAAGAAAAGCGAGTGAATAGAAAATTATTAACACTCTGTCGCTCAATTGCATCTTTCATTACTACAAATGCAAGACCCCAAGCCGCTGCGACCCCAAGTAGGGCCCATGGGGCAAGCTTTAATTGAAGCTGATGGCGCGCAGTCATCATCCGCGCAGTTTCTTGAGAAGTGCCACTTCTTTTTTATGTGCTGGCTCTAAGCCAGGTGTTTCCAGAATAAGCGGTGCGTTTGCTACTGCTGGGTGCTTTAGTAGCTCTTTGAATGGCTCTAATCCAATATGTCCATCACCAATATTTTGATGTCTATCCTTTAATGCCCCGCACACATCCATGGAATCATTTGCGTGGACAAGTTTAAACCGCTCGATGCCAGCAATTTCTACTAAAAGATCGATAGTTGCAGTCATTCCACCTTTGGTAGCAATATCGTGGCCAGCAGCAAATACATGACATGTATCTAAACAGATTCCAACTTTAGGGTGGTATTCAAGTGCCTTGAGGTACATTTCTAAATCATCTAATTTCTTGACTAATGATTGACCTTGACCGGCAGTGGGTTCAAGTAATAGAAATGGTGATGAGTCATCTAACGCATTGAGAATTGGCATCATGCCCTCATGAATCTGTTTCCATGCCTGATCAACATAGGTAACATCAACTGCTGAGCCAGTGTGAATCACAACTCCGAGCGCACCAATTTCGTAGCCTCTTTTAAGTGAATACGCAGTTGAAGCTAATGAGTTTTCATACGTTGAAACTGTTGGAGAACCTAAGTTGATAAGAAATGGTGCATGCACATATGTTTCAAGGTCCATTCCTGCTGCTTTGATTTTAAATGCTTCATCAAGTTCAGGTTTTGCTGCAGGCATTGCCCACATTCGAGGACTTGAAGCAAAGACTTGAATCGCCTCTGCGCCAATCTCTTGGGCGTAATCAATAGAACGCTTAGCCATTCCGCCAGTTGTAGGAGTATGCGCACCTATTCGTGGCTTTTTAGCAGGCTTAGACATTCATCTACTGTACTTTAATCGTTACTGTGCTGCCACGTTCAACTTTTGTTTTCTTACCAGGAGAGACAGATATAACGTACTTGACCTTATTTTTTCCTGTCGAAACTACCTTTGGCTTTAGACCAAGAGATTTCAGGAGATTTTGAGCTGCAACAGATTCCATGGCAATAATGGTCTCTGGAATAAAGGTATAGCGAGGACCCTTTGAAATAACGATAGAAACCTTTGCACCTTTATTTAATGCCGAACCACCGGCGGGGCTTTGTGAAATGACTGCAAGCTCTAAAACACTCTCGCTGTATGCATATGTTGGTTGGACATCAAATCCAGCTTCGGTTAATTCATTAAGGGCTTGCTCTCCGCTTTTGCCAAGATATGACGCCAAAGCAATTTGCTCAATTCCTTTAGAGACAATCACTTCAATTTGAGCATCTCGTTTTACTGATGTTCCTGACTGCGGAATTGTTTCGATCACAAAGCCTTTGGGGATTTCACTGCTAAAGACTTCTTTTATTGGGAGAAGTTCTATTGGATATTTCAAGATGGCATTTTGGGCGGCTGAAACAGTTAATCCTGTTGTTTTAGGAATCGTGTATCGCTCAGGTCCCTTGGAAAGGATAAAACTAACGCTGCCATTGGCCTGAACTTTTCCACCACCGGCTGGGTTTGATTCGATAACCCTACCTTTTGCAATTTCTTCATCGAATCTGCTTTCGAGTACTGTGGCTGTAAGTCCTAGCGGCTGCAGAATAGATACTGCTTCATCATATGTAGCTCCGACTGTCGATGGAACTACCACTTGTGATCCCGGACCAACCAAACTCCACCAACCTGCCACACCAACTGCGACTGCAAGAATTAAAGCAACCTTACGATTTCTGCGCACACGCTTACTTGCTCTTTTTTTCTTTTCTTCTTTCCGCCTCAGCTGACGAGTGGTCTCTATTTTTTCTTCTTCAACTACCGGTTCAGACTTAAGAGCTTCTTTCTTTTGGGTTTTCTCACGAATTGGTTCAACGGGCAGGTCTAAACCAAGTGACATTTGATTTTTCTTCGGATCTAAATCAACTTGTATTTGCGCGAGTTCATCCAAAAACTCAGATGCAGTGCGGGGTCGATCGTCTGGGTTTTTTGAAGTTGCTCGGGCAATTAAGTCATCCAGTGCCTTCGGAATCTCTTTGCGCTTACTGCGAAGGCGAGGAACTTCTTCATTAACGTGCATATAAGCAATCTGAATGGGTGAGTCGGCAGTGAAAGGTTTATCACCAATTAACATTTCGTAGGCAACAATTCCTGCCGCATATACATCACTTCGAGAATCAGCGATTCCCCTTTGGACCTGTTCTGGAGAAAGATAAGAGACGCTTCCTAAAATCACACTGGATTCAGCTGTCATTGTTGAGCCAATAATTTCACCTCTTGCTAAACCAAAATCAGCAACTTTAACTCGTCCCTCATTTGAAATCATTATATTTTCTGGCTTAACATCACGGTGAACAATGCCTAATGCGTGAGCTGCAGATAATGCACTCAGAATTGGAGTTAAGTAGTTCATTGCATCTTTAATCTCGAATCTTCCGCGTTCATTCAAATACTCTCGTAAAGTGTGACCTTCAATAAGTTCCATTACTAAAAAGACAGCAGGGACGCCATTTTGGTTCCAGCCTTGATCTTGGACAGCCACGATGTTGGGATGGGAAAGTGCAGCTGCTGCTTTTGCTTCGCGAATAAAACGTGAAACGTAGGAATCATCTTGTGCCAGATGTGAGTGCATAATCTTTACTGCAACTTTACGATCTAATCGAGTATCGATCGCCTCATAAATAGCTGCCATGCCACCATTGGCTACCTGACGCAATAATTGATAGCGACCGTCAATGAGTTCACCGGTCAGATCAGACATGTGGAGATTTTATGGAACCTGAGTGGTAGGTCCTCATCTGGCGCGCCCAAAGGGACTATGAAGTAAGTTTCACATCACAGTTTTCGGCTGTTTTATCCACCTTAAAGTGCACATCTTGATAGCTCTGCCAAATGAGCATTAAATCTCTCAGGTGGTATCCATCTCGATCTAACACGCGTTGTAGTCCGATTTCTGGCGGTGTTTCAATCCAATAAGTCTGTGCACCCGCATCTCTGACTATCTTTTGTGCCGCACCAACACCCTCAAGAATAAGCACATTTGTTGATTGGATTAACTCCGCTTCACCATATTCCATCGTGATCCAATTGAATCTTTTTATGTAAAAATCCTTGCCAGCTTTATGTGCTTGAACAATTTCTGAAAGCTTCAAAGTAAGCTCTTCGGATAAGGCATGTTCCCACCCGTTATAGAGATCATCCATATGAATAACTTGAACTGTCAAGGTTGATTGGTACTCACTTTGAAGTTTTGCAGCCAACGTAGTTTTACCCGATCCTGCAGGGCCATCAATTGCTAAGAGCACGTTGCCAACGTCGCCAACCAATAATTGCAACAGCCGTAAACACTACATACAACATCGCAGTAAACCAGTATCCCAAGAGCAAGTACTGCGTGCTTCCAACGATATTGATGATGAGCCAAAGAAACCATGCCTCAAATTTTTCGTAAATCATCATTACTTGGGCAAATAAACTGCCAACAAGAATGAAGGCATCTGACCAGGTTGCTGCTGCTCCAATGCCAGATAGCACTGGAGATAAAACTGCAACCGATGCTATAACTCCAACACCTATGTAAAGACGTTTTCTGGTAGATAACACTCCTGGCTTGGCGCCCTTTGGTCCCCATCCGCGCCAGCCATAAATGGCGGCAACAATAAAAATTATTTGAAGCGCGGCACTTGCAAAGAGTTCGACTTGGTAGAAAAAGACTGCATACAAGATGCTTCCGGTGGCCCACCATGGCCATGTAATTCGTTTTCCGGTTGTTCCCAGCCAAACTCCAACAAAGGAGGTAATAGCTGCTATAAATTCCAAGATAGAGACTTCGTATCCCCAGGCAGTAAATAAAATAGATGACATTGTGATTTTCCTTTCCATATCCGCATTACCGGATCGGTCTAACGGTCGGTCTGAATTTCAGACCCTCTCAGCCGTGGTGGCTCCCGTTTTCATATAGTAGCGTTATCTCGTGCTTAAGTTCGGTTATCTTGCCATGATTGCATTCACAGTATGTGGCTCCATTTGGCTTGAGTTTGTACTTAAAATAAAAGTTTTGAAAAGATATAAAAGGGCAATCAAGGCAATTCTTCCAGTCTCTTTAATCTTTATTACCTGGGATGCCTATGCAATCCATCAAGGGCATTGGTTCTTTGATAGAAATCAGATTCTGGGGATTTTTGGACCCTTTGGTATTCCGCTGGAAGAGTACTTGTTCTTTACCGTAGTTCCATTGGCTGCGATATTAACAATAGAAGCAGTGCGAACAGTGAAAAAACATTGGCAGGTATACAAATGACCTATACGCAGTTAGCCATCAGTGCTGTTGTAATTGTCATGGTCCTTGATCTCTACATTATTAAAACCGGCTTACTTAAGCGGAAAGTTTTTTGGACTTCTTACGCAATAATTGTGGGTTTTCAGCTTCTTACAAACTGGTGGCTAACCTCTCGAAATATCGTGATGTATAGCCCCGATGCAATATTGGGACTTCGAATAGCATCTGCCCCAGTTGAGGACTTACTTTTTGGTTTTGCGCTGGTTGTAGGCGTTTTAGTTAATTGGATAAGGCTAGGCGCTTCAGATAAGCAGCACTAGCCACACGCAATCTTCTTCCAGTTGAAGTTTTGGCACGTTTGTTGAAAATATCGTAATTAATCTTTTCTACCTCTTCGACAATTCCACAGTACAAAGTACTTGCCGCTTGGATACATGGACGACTAGATGGCTCCAATAGTTGGATTCCTGGCGCAGCCTGGTCTTGCAATCTCTTTACTCTAGCAATTTGAAACTTAAGGGCTTCAACTATTTCTGGAGTAAGAATCCTTGCTTCAAGCATTTTGCGATCTACTCCAAATTGTTCTAACTCTTTTTTAGGTAGATAGACACGTGATCTATCTAAATCTTCCCCTACGTCCCGAATGAAATTGGCTAATTGAAACGCAATGCCTAATGTTTTTGCCGATTCATAAGCATCAGCGTGCAAGGGACCTAGTATCGGCACCATTTGTAATCCGATAACGGCTGCCGATCCATAGACATACTCCATCAAATCTTCATAGGTTTCATACTCTTGAACAGTTAAATCCATTTCCATTGAATGTAAAAATGCTTCAAAGTATTCATGTGGGATATCAAATCTATTGACGGTATCTATCAGAGCTCGACCGACAGCATCTTGACTATTACCTTTCTTTAAATCTGATAAAACTTTGCTACCCCATGTGTTTAACTCTTTGGCTTTTTCTTGGACAGATAACTGTGATGCTAAGTCGTCCACGATTTCATCGGCATAACGGGCAAAGCCGTAAAGAGCGTGAACAAAGGGCCTTTTAGCCTTGGGTAGTAAAAGAGTTGCAAGAAAGTATGTTTTTCCGTGAAGAGCATTGAGTCTTTTGCACTCGGCATAGGAAGCACGCAGATCGGGATCGATGATTCCCGCAGCGGTTAACTCATCCACTTATTTAACCGGACCCACAATGCGTTCAGCTGCTAAGCGACCTGAGATCAATACCATCGGAACACCAACACCTGGTTGTGTTCCAGAACCGGCAAATACAACATTTTCAATTCCAGCAGCAATATTGCGAGGTCTAAATGGACCCGTTTGAAAAAAAGTATGGGCACTTGCAAAAGGAGCGCCTGCTTCCATTCCTTGAGACTGCCAATCCAATGGAGTTGTTAGCACTTCAGTTTCAATTGCATCACCAAATCCTGTGTATCCACGCTTTTCCATAGTTTCAACCATGTGATCGCGATATGGCTTTGCTTGCTTCTTCCAATCTATGTTGGCAGTTAAATTGGGTGTTGGAAATAGTATGTAATAAGAATGCTTGCCAGGGGGAGCCAAGGTTGGATCATCTTTTGAAGGTAATGTCACCAAAAGACTTGGATCACTCATCAAAACCTTTTTCTTAATGAGCTCATCAAATATTCCATCCCACTGCTGACCAAAGTGAATATTGTGGTGGGCTGCAAAATCGTATTCTCGTGAAGATCCAACCAGCATCGTTACACAAGAAGGAGAGTAGTTAAGACGCTTTACTGAAAGTGGAGTCTTTCCCAATAAATCACGCCAAGCAACGGGTAGATCAGGATTTAAAATTACGGCATCACATTCAATTCTTTGACCATCTTCTGTAATCACGGCCTTTGCGCGAGAGTTAACGACATCAATCTTTGAAACCGTGGTGCTGTATTTAAACACGACACCGTGTTTTTCAGCTGCTGCTGCCATCGCACGTGGAACGGCGTGCATACCGCCCTTAGGAAAGAAAACTCCGTTTACTGAATCCATATATGCAATGACGGCATAAATCGCAAGCGCTTGTTGAGGACTGACACCTGCATACATTGCTTGAAATGAATACACCCGCTGCAGCCGGGGATCTTTCATAAACTGATTAACTTTTGGAGACAGGCGCCTAAAACCACCTAGCGCAATGAGGCGAGCCAGGTTTGGAGTTAATAGATTGAGAGGAGAGTCGATGTTTCTATCAATGAAATCATTCATCTCGTACTTGTATAACTTAGTTACGAAATCTACATATCTTGCATAACCTGCAGCTTCTTCAGGACTAATTTTCTCAGCAATCTCAGCTTCCATCTGAGCAGTATTTGCATGAATATCTAACTGTGATCCGTCAGCATAAAAAGCACGGTAAAGCGGTGAGACTGGCATAAGTTCAAGCCAATCCTTCATGTCTTCACCTACGCTACTAAAAGCATCTTGAATCAAAGATGGCATAGTTAAAACAGAGGGACCTGTATCAAAAGAGTAACCATCTTTTTTCAGTAAACCATTACGGCCGCCGGGAACAGATTCTCGTTCTATCACTGTGACTTTACGACCGGCACCTGCTAAACGTAGTGCGGCACTGAGCCCAGCCAAACCAGCACCGACCACAACAACATGATCTGTAGGTCCTTTAACGCGAGCAGGCATTAATTACTCCTCTTTGTGGCGATATGGGCAAGTTCAGTTAATAGTTGTTGACCCTCTTCTGAAAATTCTGGTGAGGCTATTGCCGCAATGGATTTTTCAGTTAATTCTTCAATCAACTTTTCTAACTTATCTTTTGCTCCAGAGTCCAAGATTATCTGCTGAATGGCGCTTACGCCCTCTGAATTCAAATCTGGTTGTCCAAAGTATTTTTCAAAGGCCTGGGACTGTGATGGAGTTTGAGTTTCACGGGAAAGGGCGATCAAAACGGTTTTTTTACCCTCTCGCAAGTCATCTCCTGTTGGTTTTCCAGTGACAGAGGCATCTCCGTAAACACCTAATAGGTCGTCACGAAGTTGAAATGCTTCTCCAAGAGGCAGTCCATATTCAGAGAGTGCAGAGATCCTCTTTTGATTTATTGAAGCAGCCATTGCCGCCCCAAGGTGGAGTGGCCGTTCAATTGTGTATTTTCCAGATTTATATCGCGCAATCTTCATTGAGCGATCAAAACTTGAACTTTTTTGTGTTTGTTCGTGAATATCTAAAAACTGTCCCGCCATTAGCTCAACACGCATTTCATTGTAATATGAAATAGTCCTTGCAAACTGATCAGGAGTTAATCCAGCCGAGTTAAGCATTTGATCAGACCAAACAAGCGCCAAATCTCCAAGTAGAACTGCTGCAGATACACCATATTGTGGGGCAAAACCTTCAAGTCGATCTTGCACGTGAATAGATTCAAAGTGACGATGAATCGATGGTTTTCCACGGCGCGTATCAGATGCATCCATTAAGTCATCGTGTATCAGCGCACATGCTTGTAGAAGTTCCAAACTTGCTATCGCCTTTAATGTAGATTTCTCAACAGATCCACCGGCAGCTATGAATCCTGCATATGCAAAAAGAGGGCGAAGACGTTTACCCCCTTCAAGTAGAAAAGATGTTAAAGAACTACAAACGAGGGTTAGGTCTGGTGAGATATCTTGCAGATAGGCGCCTTCACGGCTTAGAAATATTCCAAGCTCTTCTTCGACGGAAGTACGAACGGCAAGCAGGCTCGTTTTTGGCGCTGAATTCACGTGATAACGGTACCCTCACTCAGTGGTACTTGGCACATCCTATTCATTTGAATTCTTTCCTCCCAAAGACTTAGAGGGGGAGGAAAGATTGTGGCGTGCAATAGAGGGGCTTAAATCTATTGCTCCTGATTTTGTATCCGTTACCTATGGAGCTGGTGGGTCAACAAGGGATCGTTCTATTCGTATTGCCCGTGAGATTACAGACCGCACCGGTATTCCTACAGTGGCGCACATTACTTGCGTTGGATCAACGCGTGAAGAGTTACTAGAGATTTTAAACAGTTACAAAGATGCCAAAATTACTAGCATTCTGGCACTTCGTGGTGATCCAGTTGGCGGGCCTTTAGCGCCTTGGATACCAACCGAAAATGGATTTACTCATGCTGATGAGCTTGTTGAATTAGCAAATGAATGCGGTGGATTTAGAATAGGTGTTGCAGCCTTCCCAGATGGACATCCAAGTTCGGGAGGAGATTTTGAAAAAGATATCGATGTGCTCATTAGAAAAGAAAAACTGGGTGCAACTTTTGCAACAACTCAATTCTTCTTTGATGTAAAGGCTTATAGCAATCTCGTCGAACGCCTTGCAAAGCGAGGTTCCGCCCTCACAATCATTCCTGGAATTTTGCCGGTTACTAATGTGAAGCTTTTGCATCGAATGGCAGAGCTTGGGGGAACACCAATTCCAGTTGAGATTGCCAAAGCGTTTGCAGAGGTTGAGTCTGATGCTCAAGCTGTTAGAGAACTGGGTGTAGAAATTGCCACAAAACTATGCAAAGAGCTGTTGGAAGCTGGTGCTCCTGGATTACATTTTTACACTATGAATAGCTCAACTGCGACAGTTGAGATTTATCGAAGGATTAATAATGCTCAGTAAGCAGGAATTTAAAATTAGGTGGAGTGCTTTGCACAGTGATGCAAAGACAGATGGCATCGTTGGCGCATGGTTGAATATTTCATATCGGTTTGGACTGGTTTGCACACTTCTTCGAATCTCCCCAAATGTATTAACGTTATTGGGCCTACTCGGAGCATTGGCAACTGCAATTACTTCACAAACAGTTTGGGCCATTTTCTTTCTTGTTTTTTCACTATTTTGCGATGGCATTGATGGAAGTGTTGCAATCTTTCAACAGCGAGAAAGTAATTGGGGAGCAACCCTTGATGCTGTAGCAGATCGAATTAGCGAAGCTTTTTGGTTCTATGCTCTTTATGCAATCGGTGTTCCTGCTTGGATTCCTATAATTTTATGGAGTATCGCCTCTTTTCAGGAATATGCGCGTGCAAAGCTCAAATCCCTGGGAGTAAGTGATTTAGGTGTGGTAACGCCAGCTGAAAGACCCATTCGGGCCAGTTTTCTTTTTATTGCATTGGTAATCAATTACGTTAATCTTCCAGGAATTTTCTGGCTATCAATAGCTTTCTTAATTGTTCAAATTTATAGTTTTGTTAGTGTCGTAGTTTTCGCTCGAAGCCAATTGCTTGACTAACTAAGTCTGCGCTAATTCCAACTAGGGGAAGTCCACCACCAGGATGGGCAGAGCCCCCAACTAGATACAGTCCCTTAATTGGGGAACGATTTTTGGCACGAAGAAATGCTGCTCGCGCTCCATTACTTGATGTCCCATATATGGCACCCCCTGGAGCAAGAACTTGGGATTCCAGATCCGCAGGGGTGCGGACAGTCATTGTCTCTAAACGAGATCGGATTGCAATTCCCTGTTCCTCAATTTGATCAATGATCTGATTGGCATATTTTTGATTGAAATCTTCATCGCTCCAATCAAAGCTTCCGTGGGTGGGTGCGTTAACAAGTACAAACCAGCCCTCTAGATTCTCATCCTTACTCATTAATGGATCCTTTGGAGCACAAATATAAATAGTTGGTCTTGCAACAGGCTTTCTTTCCTTGAAAATCGCATCAAACTCAGCATCGTAATCTTTTGGAAACAAAACTGTGTGGTGATTCATTCCATCATTTACATCTTTTCGCATTCCTAGAAGTAAAGAGAATCCAGCCACGGAGACATCAGCTTTTGCGATGTTTCTACGCACTTGCTTAAGAACTTGATTGTTGCCAGATATCAGCTTGTTGTACACCAAAGATGCATCAGCATTAGCTATGACTGCATCTGCATCAACCCTTTCTCCACTTGCTAAAACAATTCCTGTTGCCTTTCCATTTACTGTATTGATCTGTGCAACAGGAGAATTTAGATGAAAAGTTACTCCAACGTCTTTTGCTCTTTCGTGAACCTGAACAGCTAAATTTCCTAGCCCACCTTTAACATGCCAGGCGCCAAAACTCTCCTCAACAAAGGCGATCGTGGACAAAACTGCAGGTGCTCTTCGGGGATCAGATCCACTATAGGTGGCATAACGATCCATTATGAATCGCAAATGTTGATCATTAAGAATTTCATCTGCATGTTTACGCAATGATTTCCATGGCGCAATGATCAGGAGATCTCTAAAAAAGGTTATGCGTTTGAGCAATGACAGAGGCGACTTTAATTCCGATTCAACAAATGGCCCTCGGCTAACATCCCACATTGCCTCCGCGCGTCGCATAATTTGATCCCATTGGCCGGATGCTTGCTCACCAAAACTTTCTGCAATGGCATCCAGAGTTTCTTTACGAGACAGGTTTGCAAACTTAACTCTTGACTCATCAGCAAATCGATAATCAAATGCTGGGTTTACTGTTTCTATTGGACAAACCAACCCCATAGGTTTTCCAGTCCTTTGAAAGAAATCTTTGTAGACAGCAGGCAGAGTTAAAAGCGAGGGGCCTGTATCAAATGCAACCCGACCGATCCATTCGGTTCTGCACTTACCACCAACTTGATCACTGGCTTCATAAAGTGCAACCTCGTGGCCGCCGCGAGCTAGTCGAGCAGCCGAAGTCATTCCACCCATTCCTGCACCAATGACAACAATTTTCATACTGTGCGACCTTTCCAGGTGATGCTACTTCGAACTTTAAATGAATGGATAATCAAATAAATGAGTAGGGCAGCAGAGATTGGGTGCAGAAAACTGTCAACAATTCTGCCTTGTGTCTTGATCGCACTTAGCATTCGAGAGAAAACGATCAAAACGTATCCAAGCCAACCGTAGAAACTTCCAAACAACGACAAAAGGAATGGAAGAATGCTTGTAAGAAACAAAAATAGAACAACAAAAGATGCTCCAACGATACTGCCGAAGGCTTTGTTGAGAGATTTTCCATAACCAGATTTTATTAAACTCCAGGTTGCATACATTCGGCATTGGGCAATAGATGCCCCATTGATTACTCCACCATGAAAACCACTTCGAATCAGTTCACGAGCTAAAAAGACATCATCAATGACTGCATTCTTAATGGCTTTGTAACCATTTATTTTTTCAAGGGCTATTCGGCGAACAACAAAGAACTGCCCATTGGCAATTGCCATTGAAGGGCGTGAAGATTTTTCAGCGACTCGAAGAGGTACCGTTGATAACCATGACCATTGCAGTAAAGGTTGAATCATGCGCTCACCAAAAGAGAGTGCAATCTGGCGTGGGTAGGGTGAGATGAAATCAAGTGAAGTTGATTTCAATGTTGACACTGATCTAGCGATGGCATCAGGAGTTAGCCGAACATCTGCATCAATTGACACTATAAATTCTTCATTTGATTGATCAAATAACTGTTGGAGCGCCCATGTCTTGCCTATCCATCCCTCTTGCAGTGGGGCACCCTTTATGACTCTAAATCGAGAGTCACCTGCTGTGTATTGTTTTAGCAGTTCATAAGTGAGATCTTCGGAGTTGTCATCCAAAAGATAAAAATGAAAATCTCCTACTTGTTGAGACAAAGTTGCAATCAAATCCTTAATGTTTTCTGCTTCATTGCGCAGGGGGACTAGTACTCCTGCAGTTTGATCCCCAACAGTGTGAGGGCTTCGAATGAGAAAAAAATTGATAAATGTCATAGCCAGTAACACAAGAGGCAAAATGTAGAGCAGTGAATTAAAGATTTACGGCCTTCCGATCCATCGATTGAAAAAATACGGTACAAGAAGTATTCCCAGAATCAAACCAGAGAACATAGCTATTCCGGGCCGGCCAAAGAAAAAGAGATTTCCCACAACGCCAGAGAAAAGAGTCCAGAATAAAAGTATGTCAGCGGGAATTAAGGAGCCACTATTTTTGCGACGATCGCGAGGTGTAAAGAAGTGAAGTAGAGACATTAATGCCATTCCAGAGAGCAACCAACCAAAGGTATTTGAAAGAGGAATCTCTGGTTGAAATGGAACATGCGCACCAGTTACCTGCCATGTCCATCGGCCCGCACTGACCATCAGTGGATCTAAGAACAAATCCCATGCACACATGAGAGTTGCTCCATATAAAAACACCCAAGACTTTGCGATGCGTCGAGCAGCTATTAGACATGGGTGAGCAATCATCAACCATGCAAAAGGAACAACCAAAGGAACATCAATGACTTTAGGTCCCAAAGTATCTGAATAAACGTAGTCGCCGAAAGGCCACCCAGTTGTTACACCCAGTTGTTCAATCCAAAATCCAAACAAGAGTGCAATAACAAGGAGAGTAAATCCATATCTAGCTCCATAGACAGCAAAACCATGTAGGAACATTGCAGTTGCCGCTGTGTAAACAGATGCAACTGTTATGAAATCTAAAGCGAATCCATCGATAAGGGGATACGCAATCTGCATTGCAATTGTCAGTCCAAGGAATAAAAAGATTGGAAGCGTCAAAAAAGGTGAGGTACTGCGTCGCACAAATTTTCTTGGAGTGAATTGGCGCATAGACATAGGGATAATTCTGCCCTATAAATCTCTACCTACTTGATCAAACCCCGTTGCTCAAGTACTGCAAATCTGGCAAAAAGCTCTTCGGCATACCAGTTGTAGCGCGCAGTATCTGCGATTGCCTTTTGATGGGCTTGTCCACGGTATGCAAAATCTCTCACGGCTGTCGCAGATTCCCACAGTGAAAAAGTACCTTGCAATCCAATTGGGGCCTCCCCAATACCGATCGCACTAACCAATCCTTCTGCAGATTTTAGTGAGATTGTCACTGGTGGCACTGAACGCCAAAATCGAAAATTCTGATGCCATTTAATCCGAGCACGTGTGATTGCAACAACTTGCCCATTCCATGCCTTCACGGAATCCCTTGCATCTGCATTCTTTAATTCACTACTAAAGGGATCTTTTCTGGCCCACTTACCATGCGAGGAGATTGGAGAAAGCACTGCTCGAAATTCACTCACACTATTTTTGCGCCACAGTGAAATCACAGGAGAACGATCGAAAGTTTCAATATCTTCCACTACTGCAATTAATCCCCAACTCAATGGATCAGCATCTCGGGGAGTAAAGGTTTCACCTTTGCCCACTCCAAGAGATTTATGGAATCCAACATTTTTGTCCCAAAAAAGAAGAATGCGATTTAAAGCCATGGAGGCAAGTGCGAAAGGAATTCTTGAGGGTTTAATTCTCCAGAAATAAGCGATGACCATTAAGACCCTACAACCATCGGTTTTGCCCCCGTGCAGGCAACCAACTCATTAAAAGAGGTTGGGTAAACAGCATGAGGATGGCCAGCTGCAGCCCACACAATTTCATAGTCATTGAGAGCTTGATCAATCAGAATTGTTGCCGGCGAAATCCAACCAAGTGGGGCAACTCCTCCAATAGAAAAACCTGATTTTTCCTTCACATAGTTAGCATCAACTCGAGTGAGTGTTTCTACTCCTAAAGTGTGCGCAACTAAATCAGTATCTACTCGATGTCGCCCACTTGTGATTATCAATAAAGGAGAGCTATCTAGAAGCTGGAAGATTAGCGATGATGCGATCTGACCAACTTCAACTCCTAAGGCATCAGCTGCCTCTTGGGCAGTACGTGCACTTTCAGAGAGAATGTGAACTTGTCCATTGATTCCATGGTCCTTTAAAGCAGCAATGACTCGTTTGACTGCAGCTTTTTCGATCACGCCTTCCATGCATCAACTTTAACAACTTATATTTGGAGTTCCCACACAATCAAGGTGCAAGAATCCAGGTTTCTGCGAGAGTAAAAATTGATATCGAGAAGAGCAAGAGGACAAAGCCATAGCGCAGTATTTCAGGCTTCACATCTACACTTTTTATAGAAGCTAAACGGGCGACGACAACTGCGGCAATTGCCATTGAGATGGGAACAGTCCAATCAACAGAACTCCAGCCTTGGAAGTGACCAAGAAAGGCTGTAAGTGAGTTAAGAGAGATTATTGCTAGGGAAGTACCTGCGGCTTTAGCAGGAGTATTTTTGAAAAACAGAACCAAAATAGGAATAGCCAGAAAGCCTCCACCAATTCCAAAGAAACCCGTTATGCATCCAATAATGAGTGAGATCAAAATGAGCCAGATAATTGGAACTTTCTTCTCGGTCCCAGATATTGGTTTTATCAGCATTGATGCCCCAGCCAACAACATAACAATTGAAAAACCAGTTGTAATGAAGTTGTCAGAGAGTTTGTAGGCAATGAGCGAGCTCGCGATATTTGTTACAAGACCTAGGCCCCAGATGACTATGGCTTCTTTAATCAAAACATCATTTTTTTTGAGCTTCGGGATTACTCCTGAACCAGCGGCAAGTAAGACCACAGCTAACGCTGCTGTAGTTGCAGACTGTGGTGTGAAGTCAAAGAGATATATAAGAATGGGAACGGTAAGCATCGCACCACCGGCGCCTACAAATCCAAGAATGGCACCTATAAAGCAGCCAGCTACAAGACCAGCGATGATTTCCATGGAGCAATGATGGATGCAAAAGGCCCGTCAGTAATTAACCGACGGGCCTTTTGATGTGAATTTCTAGTAACTAGAGGTTAAAGAACGCACCTGTAATTGATGGACCAAAATCTGTTCCTGTTGAAACTAGAACAAAGATAATCAGCGCAGCACCTGCTAATGAAAGATCCTTAAAGAAACCGATTGATTCATTTTGCTTTGCCGTTGGATCAGTTTCTTTCCAGAATGCGTGCATCAAAAATGCTGTTGGGAGAAGAAACAGCGCGATGAGAAGTCCACCAAGGTCGGCGTAAACGCCAAATGCGATGTAGAGCCCACCAACAAGGATGATCAGACCTGATAGGACCACACTAAACTTTGCTGCTGGAACTTTCTTGTACTTGGCATATCCAGTCATAGCTTCCAGTTTGGTCAGGTGCGATACCCCTGAGCTGATAAAGATCAGCGCGAAAAGCACGCGGGCGATAACGAGAACGATGTCCATGAGACTCCTTAAGTAGATTAATTACGGCAATAGTAATTGAAGTTTCAACTATTTATTGCATCTGACACCCCTGAGGGCTTGCTATTTGTCAGTGGAAAGGACTATTTTTCGAACATCTGTTCGAATTCCCTAATACTCAACCGATTACCCACAGCCGTGAAAGGTACCCGCAGAAAATGTCAGCTCCACAGATCAATCCTTCAGCCGATGTAACTATAGATGGGGCAACAACTCCCATTGAATTTACCTTCAGGGGCAGGCGTTTTCGTATACATGCAGTGCTTTCTAGATGGTGTGAAGCCGGGGGATGGTGGAATCGCATTAGTGATGGCAAATATCGCCCTGATGATCAAGCCCGCGCACTATGGCGAGTAGAGGCTGCACCTATTGGATCCTTAACGACCTTTGAACTCGAACGTGATGAATTAACAGGTCAATGGATTATTCGTAGCGTATGAGTTTTATTCACCTTAATGTTGCTAGCGCCTACTCACTAAAGTACGGAACAACTCGACCCAGTAATTTAGTAGAGCGAGCTGCACATTTTGAAATGCCTGCACTGGCCTTAACTGACCGCGATGGTTTAGCAGGTGCCATTGAATTTGCTCAAAGCTGTGTTGAGTATGGCGTTGCACCGATTATTGGAGTCAACTCTGCAATCGAGTTAGGTGGGGTTAAGGGTCGGATTACATTACTTGCCCACGGGGATGGCGGATGGCGCTCGCTGTGCAGATTGATGACATCACTAGCGATGACAAGTGATACTCGTAAGCCATTTCTGACTCTAGATTTTTTACAGCGTTTTAGTAATTACAGCACCAATGTCTATGCACTACATGGACCTGAATCCCCAATGAGTAATGCGATACAGGCACATCGCTTTGATCAAGCTCTCTCTATTTTTAATCAAACCCGAGATTTATTTACCAGTAATGCAGTCGAATGTGTTTCACATTTAATCGCCGGTAAGGGCCCTCGATCTACCGAGCACGCTGCTAGATCCCTAGTTTTTGCTCGTGATAATGATATTGATGCAGTTATTACTAATGCAGTACGAATGTTAGATAGAACAGATGGACCAGTAGCTGATGTCTTGGATTGCGCCCGCCAATTAGTGCCCTTACATGAGCGCCATCTTGAACGTCGCAATGCCGAAGGATTTTTGAAATCTAGTGATGAAATGATCTATCTAGCTAGCGAAGTTGCACGCGCTGCTGGGGAATCAACTCCGCGGGCGTTACTTAAAACAACTCGCCAATGGGCCGAACGTGCTCTCTTATCGCCTCAGAGAGATATTGGCCTAGGGGGAGCGCATTTACCTGAGCCTCATGTAGTGGGCGCTGCAAATGCACAAGAGATGCGCGCTCTACTGCGCACTCGTAGTGAAGCTGGGATCAATCGCAGATACAGCAAAAACGATGCGATTAAAAAGGCACGGGCCCGTTTAGATGATGAGTTAGCAGTAGTTGCAACACTTGGCTATGAATCATATTTTCTAACTGTTGCAGATATTGCAGCAATGGCTAACGATGCTGGTATCCGAGTTGCTGCCCGAGGCAGCGGTGCAGGTTCATTGATCTGTCATCTACTTGGGATATCAAATGTGGATCCCATGCAGCACGGCTTACTCATGGAGCGTTTTTGCTCACCGCTGCGCAAAGCCTTGCCAGATATTGATATTGATGTTGAGTCCGATAGACGTCTTGAGATCTATGACATGGTTTTTAAACGCTACGGTGATAACAACTGGGATGTAGCAAATAATCAATCTCGATGCGCCGTTGTTGCAATGGTTGATACCTATCGCGCCCGACATGCTATTCGTGATGCAGGTGCAGCTTTAGGTCTACCTGGCATGGAGATCGACATGCTTGCAAAATCTATGCCACATATCAGGGCGCGCAACATATCTAAAGCTATCGAGTCACTACCTGAACTTCGAAGACTCAATATCTCCACACCTCTTATGGCTGCAACTATTGAGATAGCACAACGCCTTGATGGTCTACCGCGACATTTGGCAATGCATCCCTGTGCGATCGTTTTATCTGATGGTGGTTTTCTAGATCGCGCACCGCTAATGGCCAGTGCTGGTGGATATCCCATGGTGGCCTTTGATAAAGATGGGGTTGAAGCAGTTGGGTTACTCAAGCTCGATGTATTAGGAGTCAGAATGCAGTCAACGATTGCTTATTCAGTTAAAGAGATTGAGCGGGTTCATAAAGAAAAAATTGATATTGATTTAGTGCCACTTGATGATCTGGCAACCTATGAACTCATTCAATCAACTCGCACGTTAGGAATTTTTCAAGTAGAAAGTCCTGGCCAACGCGAATTAGTTGGAAAACTTGCACCCTCTAATTTCACTGATTTGATTATTGATATCTCTTTATTTAGACCCGGCCCAGTTAAAAGCGACATGATCACGCCATTTCTTAAAGCCCGCCATGGATGGGCGCCCGCGCAGATCATTCACCCTGACCTGTATGAGATTTTGGCTAGTACCGAAGGTGTTGTTGTCTTTCATGAACAAGTTATTCAGATCATTGCCACAATGACTGGAGCATCATTAGCAACAGCCGATGAGAAACGCAGATCGCTGGGCGATAGAGATGGCCAACAAGAAGTATGTGATTGGTTTTTTCCTGCAGCAACAGCCAAAGGGTATGAGCTTGCGATCATTCATAAAATTTGGGATGTACTGCGCGCTTTTGCATCCTTTGGTTTCTGTAAAGCGCACGCTGCAGCTTTTGCTTTGCCTACTTACCAATCAGCCTGGCTTAAAAGGCATTACCCAGCGGCATTTCTTGCAGGAGTGTTAACTCATGATCCAGGGATGTATCCCAAACGTTTAATCGTTGATGAAGCCCGACAAATGGGACTTACTATCGCACCTCTTGATGCCAATGCATCAGATGCGGTTTATCGCGTTGAAGATCACGGAAATGCAATTCGTATTGCGCTCTCAACTATTGCTCGGATTAGCGATAGCGAAATCACATCGATTATTGCTGCTCGGCCATATATTGATTTAACTGATTTCGTGCACCGATCAGGAGCTAGCACACCAGTTATTGAAAGCATGATCCTTACGGGAGCATTTGACCGACTACATCCTGATGTTAATCGCCGGGACTTGCTATTGCATTTTTCAGATCTGCAAAAATCACCAGCAGTAACGGTTTCAGGTGCGCAGATGAATTTAAACTTTGCGCCCCCTGAACTTACTAGCAGCGGTCTACCGGATATGTCTTCGGCAGAAAGTGTTAAGTATGAAGTTGATCGCCTTGGGATAGATATGTCACGACATTTGATTGAATTCTATGGAGAATTTCTTAATTCAATTGGGGCCGTTCGCTCTAGCGATCTACTCAAACAGCGCTCCCAGTCATCAGTCTTAGTGGCAGGTATTAAAGTGGCAATGCAGACACCACCGGTTCGATCTGGCAAGAGAGTTATTTTTTTAACCTTAGATGATGGTTATGGATGTAGTGATTCAACTTTCTTTACCGATGTTCAGGGAGAGTACGCCAATATTTTGTACTCAACATCTTTATTGCTAGTTAGGGGCGTAACTCGCCGAACTGGGGCCAGAGGCATATCTATAAGAGCTACTGGGGTATGGGACCTGCGCGCCGCCTACGAAAGTTGGAACACTAAACAAAGTACGCTCGTAATATGAGTGCAGTTGATGGGCCAACACAGGCCACAATTCTTCACGTAGACATGGATGCATTCTTTGCATCAGTTGCAGAGCGCGATAATCCTGCGTTAAAAGGCAAACCAGTAGTAATTGGGATGGGAACACGGGGAGTGGTCTCAGCGGCAAATTATGAGGCGCGTAAATTTGGAATTCATTCAGCAATGCCTGTGAGTCAAGCACGTCGATTAGCCCCACATGCAGTTTTTTTACCAGTAGATATGGCCAGGTATCAAGAAGTTTCTGTAAACATCATGG
>Ga0247722_10000084_pt1 | contig 56232 bp, 49 predicted proteins | sample MSEWelMarce3H_FC_FD_189094 | JGI IMG/M metagenome (GOLD analysis project Ga0247722, IMG submission 189094) | Subsurface sediment microbial communities from gas well in West Virginia, United States - MSEEL Well Study Marcellus 3H_FC | ecosystem: Environmental > Terrestrial > Deep subsurface >...
CTATTACTACTAACGGAGAACATATGTCACTCACAATAAATGCATGGCGCGAACAACGAGCATGCGCAGGAATGCCAACAGCAAATTTCTTTCCACAAACACGCGGCATCGCAAAGAAGACGATTGCAGTCTGTGATGAATGCCCAGTCAAATGGGATTGTCTCAACTACGCAATAATTAACGGTATCGAACACGGAATCTGGGGTGGAACAACAGAGACGCAGCGCATCCGTATCATTCGTGCATATCAAAAGCTCGCCGGCCGCCCGGAGCCTGTCGGAATTTAGGAGAACAATGCCAGACAAAGAAGATGTTGGATATGTGTTTATATCCGGTGACCAGTTAGTTCTAGATTTCCCTTACGACAAAGTTCTTGTAGCGAAATTAAAATCAATACCTGGAGCGAAATGGGACAAGCTCTCTAAAGTCTGGCGAGCACCGATGACGTCGGTTGAACAAATACGCGACTATGCAATTAGCGCCGGCATGAATGTTGAGCGAGACATAATTGTGTTCGATGTGCCTAAAGCAAAGAACGAAGCTTTTGGTCTTCGTGAAGATGGAAACTGGATTTATTTGGGCTTTGCTTACGACCCGGTAAAGGTGCGTTCAGTCAAGTCTTTGCCTGGAGTTACGTGGCATGCAAAAACAATGGCATGGCGAGTGCCGTCAACCGCTATCCAGGAAGCAATCACTTGGGCGGACAAGTTTGGCGAAAGCGTGCCAGATGAATTGCGCGGCAAAGCTAAGGAAATATCTGACGAACAAGACAAACGCACAGACGCATCTAGGTCTACCGACGCAGAAATTCATATCGCCGGCATTACCGGAGAGCTTCTTCCGTATCAGCGAGCTGGTGTTGCTTACGCACTGAACGCAAAACGTTGTTTCATTGCTGACGACATGGGGCTTGGAAAAACACTGCAGGCCATAGCAACCGTTGAAGCAAACTACGAAGCAGATAGCAAAACGTTTCCCGTTGTTGTTGTATGTCCCCCAACTCTTGTTCTTAACTGGGCAAAAGAAATTAACAGGTGGGCCCCCGACAACATAGTGAAGACAATAGTTAACCGTAAGGATTTTCCAGACAAAGATAGCTACGACTACTTGATTGTTGGTTATTCCAACATTACTCATTGGGAAAAAGAACTCAGCAACCATTCGTCCTACATCTTCGATGAATCACATTACGCAAAAACACCAACGGCGCAGCGAACAAAGAGTGCAATAAAGATTGCAAAGACCGCACACAAAGACGGACTTGTTTTATGTCTTACCGGAACACCGATAACAAACAAGCCAGCTGAATACGCATCACAGCTTGACATACTTGGGGAACTGAATAAGTTTGGTGGACTGTGGGGCTTTTACCGTCGCTACTGCGGAGCGTTCCGTGACAGGTTTGGACAGTGGCATATTGACGGCGCGACAAACCTAGAAGAACTAAACAAAACACTTCGGTCGGTTTGTTATATTCGGCGTACCAAGGGCCAGGTTCTTACAGAGCTACCTGATGTTCGCCATACGCCCGTCTATATACAGATGGACGCTAAATCAACAGCCGAGTACAAGAAAGCCAAAGACGACATTGTTAAGTATGTGATGGAGCGCGCTAAAGAGATTGCTAAAGAACTCGGTGAACCAGTTGGTTCTAGTGCGGTGCGAGCAAAGATACGTGCCGAATCAAACGAGCACCTTGTACGCATATCGGTATTGCGACGATTGGCCGCAAAGTCCAAGACAAAAGCCGTAGAAGAGTTTGTTGATTCACTTAAAGACGCTGGGGAGAAGTGTGTGATAGCCGCTCATCACCGGGAGATAGTTAGCGACCTCGCAGCGAAGTACGGGAATCGAAAGATTCAAGGTGGTATGGACGTTGCTGAAATCGAAGTAATGAAACAAGAGTTCCAAGAGATGTCTACCGAAGATGCGCCGGTAATTGTTTTATCAATACAGGCAGCAAAAACAGGGCATACTCTGACCGCGGCGTCTAACGTTTTGTTCGTTGAGCTCCCCTGGACACCCGCCGATGTTGACCAAACTTATAGTCGATGCCACCGGTTAGGCCAAAAAAACGCCGTAAACGCAATTTATTTTCTAGCAGAAAATACCATCGATGAGGAAATTTTCTCTTTAATTGCCCAGAAACGAGACGTTGTAACCGCTGCAACTGAAGGGTTTGCGGCAGAATCTACAACAGAAACAGTTGCACAAAAGCTCATAATGGACTTATTTGATTTAGGCGTAGCTACAGCTTAAGTTGACAACCCGAAACTGCTAGGGTATAATTTACAGATACCACTACTGCCATAGTACGGGCCGCGAGGCTTAGCCCCACCCGTCGTCCCTATCCCTCTACAGAAGGAATCTGTATGACTATTCGTCGTCTATTTATATCTATTTGTGTTACGTCACTGCTTGTAGGTCTTATACCTGCACCGGTGCTAGCTGTAGATGCAACAACTGAAACAACCGTTCCAGTTAAGCGTCCACAGACGAAGCCTCTTGATTCTGTTTGGTACTTACGGGTAATGCCTACTAGTACGATTCACCCGGAATTGATTGAGCAATTACGTACCCGTAAGGCTGGTTCGGTAAAGTTTTGGGAGGCAGTCTCCTGGTGCGAAACTAATCACAAATGGAATGACGGCGGATATTTCTCTGGCGGCCTGGGTATGGCTCAGTCTGTATGGGAAGGCTACGGTGGACGACAGTTTGCGTCTCGTCCATCTAAAGCAACCAAGGAAGAGCAGATTATTGTTGGTAACCGCATGGCGTTTTTGGGCTATCAAACAAAGAACATATTTCGTACTCTTGAGGACAAGTTAAACAACCGCCCTTTCTTCCGCCCTGCTATTGGGTGGCGTAGTTCAAGCAATTGGGGCAAGGGTTGTGCTAACTGGAAGACCCGTAAACCATTGCGAGACAGGTACACCGAGGCAGGCATGGCCGAATGGCTAAAGACTCGTCCGGTATCGAACAGCTCAGTGAAGGCAGCGGAAGTGCGCGGAAAAGTTTCTTCTCAAGGTCTCCGTAGCGCGGAGGTCAAGAGTTGCCCTCAGTGGGAAAAGCAACTCAAAGCAAACGGTTTGACACCCGTCAAGAAGTTTAGTTACATAATGTGGCGTGAGAGCCGCTGTCAAGAAAAAGTTGTTTCTAAGAAAAACTCAAACGGCACGAGGGATTATGGTTTACTCCAAATCAACTCGTCATGGCGAACAGTGACCAGGAACGTGTGCGGTGGGAAGACTCTTGATGTTCTTCTTGACAACCGATGCAATCTCAAGGTAGCCAAGTACCTCTTAGACAATGGCGGCATTGGTCATTGGTCGGCCACTTCGGGCTCAGCAAACTAACTAAGGCTTACCAATTGTGCGGTAAGCAGCGTAAGCGCTAAACCCGACAGCAAGCGCGGCAAACAGCGGTGGGAGCAGCAGCACGTATACGCCACTGAGAGTCATTATAAGCGTCCAAATTAGGCGGCGGTCTTCCTGGGTCATAATCAGAGTTTAATGCCGTACGTCTTGCGATAGTACGCCATCAGGGCCTTCTCTGCCTTAGGGGTGCCATGGGTGCTGTAAACACGCCCACCAAGCGCTTCCGGGGGCATGATTTTGTACGTATTGTTCTTCGCGTGAAGCACTTTAAACCCAAGGCGAGACAGCTCCGAGAAGAGCTCCTTGATTGCTTTAGTACCATGATTCCTTGCGGCCACAGTATTCTCCTTTTGTTTCGGTCCTCCTATTAAACAGGATATTTACTGAAATTGCAAATCTAAAGAATTTCTTATTTGGGGGTTGCACATTAACCAGCTTCGTGGATATGGTGTCTGTACCCCATCAACAAGTTAAAGGAACAGTTATGACGGAATATCAAGAAATAATCGCAGACAAAACAAAGTCAAAGCGAGGACGCAAGCCGCTGCCAGCCGCAGAAAAGGCACGCCGTATGGAAATCCAGAAGGAAAAGAACCGCCTTCGCCAGGAAGCTCGCCGCCGGGCATCACTCGTGCTTCAGCATCGCTATGCAGATGAATTCGACGCTCTCTACAAGGTAGAGTTTGCAAACATCGAATTGACTAAACAGTCATAAGACCTCATGCAGCCGTTTAGGCTGTATGTACCGAAGAGACCCCTGGACACGCCCCCCTTTAGTTCAGGGGTCTTTTCACGGGCCCTTAGCTCAGTTGGTTAGAGCGCCGGACTCATAATCCGTCAGTCCTGGGTTCAAGTCCCAGAGGGCCCACTCATAAGAAAGAAAAACTTAAACAATGAACACACAGTTTCGAATATGCGCTTAATCACTCGGGCTAGTAGCTCAGTGGTAAGAGCAGCACTCTTATAAGGTGCTGGCCGCGGGTTCAATTCCCGCCTAGCCCACTACACCTATACTGTCGTTATGGTTATTGACCTCGACAAAAACACCTTCCACGAACTAATCGGCAGCTCAGTCAAGCCGGTAGTAGTCCAAGTATGGGCTGCATGGTGTGGACCGTGCCAGTACTTCAAACCAATCATGGAGCAGATTGCTGCCGAGTATGGAGAAGATATTGAAGTAGCGCGTCTGAATCTAGACGAAGAGATTGAAACAGCCAGAGAGCTGAACGTAATGGACATCCCAACTGTTATCGTTTTCAATAACGGTCGTCAAGACAAGGTAATCGTCGGAGCTCACGAAAAAGACGACATGGTTACTTACTTGGACAAGTATCTAACCCGTTAGAGGGTTTCTTCTCGCTTCTTCCATGTCAGTTCTGGAGTTGCGTAATAAGTAGTGAACTGCATCCGGTAGTCAGCAATGTCTTTGTTGCGTACCCATGTCCACGCGTACGGGCAACATGGAGGAGTAGCGATGCCGTCGTCTGAGTCGTGTTCGTTGCGGTTTGGATGGCCGCCGTTTACCCGGGCAATCTTTGCCAACGCAGGAAACGTATCAAGCAACTTTACGCAGCAGTCATGACACATGTGCACCATGTAAGGAGATGAGTCATACTCAGCAATGCTGTCTACGCTGCCGAGGTCACGGTCAGGGATGCAGTCTGTAAACCCTCCATAGTGGCCAAGCGAAAGCCAGTCAAAGCTCCAGCCATAATCAATGTAGTTGCCTTCTTGCGGGTCTGAATCTTGAGCGACACCACATAGGTCGCACGTCTTTGTCTGTTGCATGTTACACAGTGTAACGCGTAGCTATTAAACAACAACCCGTACAACAAAAAAGCCCGACCCCACTAGGAGGCCGGGCTAGTTCGCAGTTCTGAATTAGAACAATTTTGCTTTAGTGGAGATTTGTGGCCACTCGGAGATTGATGTCCATGGACGCATCACCTTAATCTCTTGACCTTCTACCCATGAATTGAATCCACGAATATAGGTTGCAAGGTTGTCAGTGGTGACTCCACCGTTCTTGGTATCTCCGTTGCGGATTACCCAGTTGCGAAGTGCAAGACGTGGGTCGCCGGCGGTCATTGCTTCACCTGTAACCATTGCGTTAAGGAAGGCTTCGACTGTTTCGCGCTCTCCGCGCTCTTTAGCAACCATTCCAGCAAAGATAATCCACGCTGTACGGATGCCACCGATTGCGGAGTTAACCAAGCGACCGTGAGAGTATGCCCATTGAACGTCGTCAAAGTTTTCGCGCGTGTAGTTGAGCACGTCTTCGCCGCTGACAAGCTGAAGGTTGTCCCTGTTGCGAGGGTTAAGTCCAGCCTCCAAGACGATGAAGTACTTCACGGCAGGAGCGATATGCGAACCGCCCTTAATGCCGGCCATAGATAGAACATCGTGGTTGCCACGAGCTTTGCCGCGGTCGATAACCGAGAACACTGACTCATCAAGGTCAGACACGGCAAGAGTCTTGAACGGAAGTCCTGATTCTACGCAGGCGATAAGACGGTGCTGACCGTCAAGCAGGCGTACTTCGCCGGTAAGCGGATTGAGAGAGGTCTTGATTGACTCTCCGTTGACTTTCCATTGACTGCGCTTCATTGCATCCGTATACATGCGAACACGAGTGCGACTAATAGGGCGATTTTGTGTGTTGGACTTCAGGAGAAGTTCAGCCATCGCTGGGGTGATTGTGACGATTGACACGTTCGGGTCTTGTGAGACCTTAGTGAACATGCCCTTAAGTGGGTTATTGATATCCATGAGCACTATTAAACAGGGTCCGGATAAGAACGTCAACCCCTATTCGAGAATTTTTTCTAACTAAATAACCGGAGGGTTGAGAACGCTCTCAAAGAAGGAATGAATTTCCTTAACGATTAGTCCTCGGTCACTGGAGTCGATAGTTATATCTTCAAGACTAGTTACGTCAATCTGACGCTCAGTGAACACAGGACGCCCGTTATCCAAGTAGCGATACTGCGCAGTAGTTGTAACTATGGGCTCGTTATGGCCATAGGTAATGCTTGATACAGCTTGATATACGTCGCTATCGGGCCTAGTGAGAAAGTCTTCTCCAAGGTTTGTACCAGAAAACTCAACTACTTCTTCAATGCTCTTGAATTCACGAACATAGGTATCCGACACAAGGGAGATGATTGTTGGTTCGCCGTAGAGTGCATAACAATCGACCAGCATCTTTCGAATAACCATAAACGCATCCTCGTCTTCGTCGACAAATATTGGACAAAGATTGATTGAGTAGTCCTCAAGTGAAGACACGTCGTTATTAATTGGAGCCGCCATATAAATCAGTGTTGCCGGAATATCTATCGGGCCGCCAGCATCGTGGCACGCTTCAATCTTTTGCATCTCAATACGGGATGTCATCTGTATCGCAATACCGGCAAGTGCCCGTACTCGCAGCGATTCCCCCTCTAGTGCTGGAATGTTGTCGATGCCGCTGTGCTCTTCAAAGTGACTCATAGCTACGTTGAGAAAAACCGTGTTTTGCATAAATTCAAGCATTTCCATCGTGAAGTCGCCGTCACTCTTCATTACTTGATAGATAAAGCGCATTTTGTCTTCGGTCTCTGGGTCGTCATAGATATCCCACCCGTTACTCTCCGTCACCTGGTGAATGAAGCTATTTAGCGTTTCCATGATGCTTGATGACTCAGCGCCACCAACTTCACACATCTCTTTAAAGGTCATTGTTTCGTCGTCGTAATTAAACATGGAGCAAATATACGCGAGTTGCACTAATAAAGCAAGGCGGTCACATACAATTTGGATAAATTGAGTAGAAATGACAGAGGGCTTTATGGCACATGAATTAGACTTCACAAAAGACGGCAAAGCAAGAATGGCATACGCCGGCCATGTGGTCCCTTGGCATCGTCTTGGCACCTCTGTCCGTGAGCTACAGACCGTAGAGGCAATGCTTGCAGCCTCGTATACCGATTACGACGTGATTCTAACTAAAGTCGCAGCAGTTGACGACAATGGCGAACTAATAAGAAACACTGATGGCAAACCCGTAATGATTGAGGATTCGCGCGCAACCCTACGCATGGATACCGACGGCACGTTTGACGCCCTGGCTACTGTCGGAACCCGTTATGAGGTTCGCCAAAACAGAGAGGTACTGGAGCGCGCCATGGCCGTTATCGGAGCTTCTGATGGAGACGCGGTAATAGACACCTGCGGAGCCCTTCGTGGTGGAGCTCGGTTCTTTGCGACCATAGACCTTGGCGCAATTGTTGTTGACCCGGCTGGTGTTAACGACAAGATTGCTCGCTACCTGGTTGTATCAACTGGGCATGATGGCATCTGGCCGATTCGCTACGCAAACACCGACATTCGGGCCGTATGTAATAACACTGTTGTTCTTGGTCTCCGCGAAGCGCAGCGCGTGTTCACTGCTCGTCACACTCGTAACGTCGACTTTGCAATGGATGATGCGCGAACAGTTCTCAACCTCTCTACCGCGTGGTCTGAAGCGTTCACCCGGCAAGCAGAACAAATGCTACGTATCAATACGTCTCCTGCAACAGGGAACATAGACAAGGTTCTCAATGGTTTGTACCCAATTAAGTCAGAAGAGACGGAGAGGCAACGCCGGCGTCGTGAAGGAATACATGACACCATTCGCGCCCTGTATTCAACAGACAAAAACGCTGCACGTTTCGGACACAATGGATGGGCGCTAGTTAATGCAATTGGTGAATACTTAGACCACTTTCGCGAATCAACTCCGATGGAGCGCGCTGCAGCAAGTATGGACGACACTTCTCACGCAACACGTATGAAATTGCAAGCGTACGACCTGGTGTTATCATTGAGTCGATGAGTGATAACAGCTTCGACGGTGATGATGACTTCCTAGAAGACGACTTTGACGGCGAATCATTTATGGAACAGTTGATTAGTTTCAAGCCATCAATGATGGATGAGTACAACAACGAAGACGGTGTATTTAATTCTTTAAATGACATCGCTCAGTTCGTTAAAGAACATTACGGAGACGGCGGCATGTACTCACTGATGTGTGCAGTAGAAGCACAGACTGGGTGGAGCCTAGAAATAGTTGGCTCAAAGAGTGACCTTGAGCAATCGTTATGGAACCAGTACGGCATATTTGATGAACGCGCATGGCTAAAGGCTCGCAATTCCCCATACTGGGACATGATGGTTAGGGAAGTGTATTCCGTATCAAATACTTGGCAGCAACATATCGTTGCATCGATAGCCGACAAGCAGGTACCATTCCCCGTACGAATCAAACACGCATGGCGGGTATTGACGCGACGCTTCTAATGCTTTAGAGTCGCTCAATTGCGGCAAGGAGCATTATGCAATTGGACAATCCACCACGTAACGGAGCATGCACCGGCAAACCCGTTAGCTGGTTTTATCCGGACCCTAGAGGGCGTGGGATTACCCGTGAAGCTCGACTTGCTTTACAAACTTGTAAGTCGTGCGCGGTAAAGGACGACTGCGGAAACTATGCACTCAAATGGGAACTTCACGGCATATGGGGCGGCATGACCGAACGTGAACGACACGTAATTCGCAATCAACTCGGAATTATGCTAGAAATTCCTGGCTACCAAGACCCAATACTCACCAGGAAACGTAAATGACACAACAATCGCCAGTAGACAATGTACTAAGCAAGCTTCGCAACGTGAAGAAGGCTGGCTCCAACTGGCATGCAAGCTGCCCGTGTCGTGCTGATGACGATAACCCGTCGCTCTCTGTTAAGGAAGGTGACGATGGCCGCGTCTTGTTCTCGTGTCATTACGGCTCACCATGCAACGTGAACCAAATCTGCGAAGCATTGAACATGAAGGTCAAAGACTTGTACCCGGCAGAGAAGCAAATCACTGCCGCAACAGTGCAGAAGAAGAACAAACTCGTCAAGGCTTACCCGTATCGCGATGAAGAGGGAACCCTGCTCTTTGAGAAGCTGCGTTTTGTTACTGAAGACGGCAAGAAGACATTCCGTCAACGCCGGCCTGACCCAAGCAACCCATCAAAGTATCTGTACGACCTTGATGGCGTACGAAAGGTGTTATACAACTTGCCCGCAGTGGTTAGGGCCGTGGCAGCAGGAGAGCCGATATGGATTGTTGAAGGAGAGAAAGACGCTGACTCACTAATTGCGCTTGGCATCACTGCGACAACAACAACACTTGGTGCTGGAGTTTGGGAAGCAGAACACACCCGTCCACTAATTGGTGCGTATATAGAAATAGTTGCAGACAATGACAAGCCTGGAATAGAACACGCACTAGACGTAGCAACGAAACTGCGCTCCGCTGGCTGCACAGTAAACACATGGGTTAGCAAGGACTTCAAAGATATATCCGACCACCTTGGCGCAGGCAAAGAGCTTGACGAATTATGCGAGATGGATGAACAGGGTGACGTAGTAGTTCCCGACCTGGCGAGTGACTTCGTAAAGACAGTGCGCGACAAGATGCTAGATGTATTTCAGAACACCGAGCTCGATGACTCTCAAGTCTTCAGTCGTCTTGCTCTGATTCTCGGCAATGCTCCAACGGAGAACAAGCGCGTGCATGATGGGCGTCTTGTTAAGTGGTCTGAGTTCATCAAGGAAGAAATCGACGAGACATACCAGTGGGTTATCCCTGGTGTTATCGAAAAGCAAGAGCGAGTAATTGTTGTTGCCGCAGAGGGTGTTGGTAAAACAATGCTTGCTCGCCAGATTGCAATTTGTTGCGCGGCCGGAATTCACCCGTTCACCTATCAACGCATGCCTCGTGTGCGCACGCTTACGGTTGACCTAGAAAACCCGGAGCGCATCATCAAGCGCACGTCCAGCAAGATTATGGCGGCAGCAATTGGACGCGGTTTTGAGACAGACATTGATGCACACCTTCTTATTAAGCCCGACGGCCTTGACTTGTGTAGCGCGGCTGATAGGGCAATGCTTGAAGCTCATATCGAACGCATTCGTCCAGAACTTATCTGTCTTGGTCCTCTCTATAAGTCGTATATCGATTCCGGAACCCGTACCTCAGAAGCTTTGGCCATCGAAGTGGCCCGCTACCTAGACCAGATTCGCGATGTCTATGGCTGCGCGCTGTGGCTGGAGCATCACGCTCCTCTTGGTTCGATGGGTTCACGCGACTTGCGCCCGTTCGGTTCGTCTGTATGGTCTCGCTGGCCAGAGTTCGGTATTGCCCTACAGCCCGACCCGACAGCGCTGGAGGGGTTTACCTACGAGGTGCGCCATTTCCGAGGTGCTCGTGACGTACGTGAATGGCCGACTAAAATGAAACGAGGAACTCTTTTCCCATTTGAGGTCCTCGAATTCATGAAGGTCGATTAGTTATGGCAAACAACAATGCTCTGTCCAGGGAATTCCTGGCAGAAAGAGACCTGCGCATCTTTAAGATGAGACAGGCAGGCGTAGCCATCAACGAGATTGCGCGCCGATTCAACATGAGTTCCTCTTCGGTCAACGCGTCTATACGCCGTCAGCTTGAGAAGATGAACAGAGAGGCCCTCCTTGCCTACCCAGAGGTCCTCAGGCTTGAGCTAGAGCGCCTGGACGCCCTACAGCAGTCAATATGGCCCATGACGCAGCACAGGCGTGTAACGACAGAGGACGGCTCTGAGATGAACGTAGAGCCAGACATGAAGGCAATCCAGCAAGTCCTCTCAATTATGGACAGAAGAGCCAAGCTGCTTGGCATGGAGCAGAATAATGTCAATATTCAGCTAGACGTCAGCAATCAACAACTTCCTGTCAGGGCGGCGCTGTCTGGAGCAGAAAAAGACACAGTTGCACTGTCTGCCTTCTCCCCCGAGAACGAAGCACGCAAGCTTTTGGAGATTATGGGCCGCTCAGGTGTGCTGCCTCGTGAAACAGTTAATGCAATACTCTCTGATGGGAAGATTAACGACGAGATAATCGACGCTGAAGTGGTTGAACCAGAGGAAATAAATGAGTAATAACGAAGAAATCGACAACATAGAGGCTGCGATGGACAAACTTGCAGAGACCCTTGAACCAACCCGCAAGCCAAGCACTGGTTCTACTCCAGGTGAACCGGCAATGAAGCAGGTAATAATCCGAGCGACAGAATTTGACCAGGACAGATGGAAAACAGCTGCTGAAAAACAGGGTCTTTCGCTTGCTGAGTTTGTTCGTCGTGTATGCAACGAAGCAACCACTCTTGAGCTTGATTGTGCTCACCCACTACAGTTCCGCAAGACGTACCCGTGGTCAGAACGCTGCACTAAGTGCAACGCTCGTCTTCGTTAGCGATTAATAAGCTTTTCGTCAAGCTCGCTAAATAGGCGCTGATTGGCCTTGTAAAGCATGCGCGATGTGCGCTGTTCACGCTTTAGGAGCGTTGTCTTTCGGCTAACCAATGCTCCAAGCATGATGATTGTGATTATTGCTGCAATGTCTGCTGTTGTACGCATAAGTACGAACATAACAAAAGCCCGAGGGTAAGTGGTGGATACCCCCGGGCTTTTGTTAGAAGCTACTACTTGATTGGGCAAGCACCCGTAGCGCAGTTGTCCAAGTCAAGCTCGTCAGCAAATGACGAAGGCGAGATTGCCATGCTGAAGTCAACCTTTGAGAGAAGCTTCTGATACGTCGCTTCGTCAATTTCTTCATAAGGAGGAAGTGGGAAGTTGTGGTCAGCATGCAGCAGGAACGATACGGACTTAACACCCGTGTCGTAGTTTTCTGAAAGCCATGTCTTGATGGCGGGAAGTTCTTCCTTGCGGTAGTACACAGTTACAGACACGGCATTGTCAGCCCAGTCTGTCTGCATCTTCTTAACCCATTCAAGCTGCTCTAGCGCTGTCATCTCTGCGGCGAGAACTGAACCCTCTGGAGACTGGCAAGGGAACTCAACAACATATCGCGAGTGGTCTTCGCGTCCGTCAATACCAATGTCCCATGTCACTTTGTATCCACGCTTGCGGCATGCGTCAACAAGAGGGTCAGCAGCACCAAAACGAACGCGGCGAATGTAGTGACGAGCAAATGCGGGATGCACTCCAGGTGTGACTCCTGGGAGAAGCGACAAGGTTCCGGAAGGCTGCACTGTCGTGAGACGTACTGATACTGGAAGATTGTTGTCGTGTGAATACTTGACGTCGTAATCACGCAAGTGTTGGTATGCAGGGTCAAGCCATGACAATTGGTCTGGTGTTGACTGCAAGATACCCGTAATCGATTGTCCAAGTCGTGCATTCTTGCGAACGATTGCTGAAGTCTTCTCGTACGGGTAGTCCATGCGTGTGATGTTCTTCTGTGTCTTGTAGAGGAGCTCACTGATTTCTTTGAACTGTGCTAGTGACTGAATGTTAGGAAGAAACAGCGTTGCAAGGTTGCAAGACTCACCATCTGCAAGGCCAATCTCTGCGCATGGGTTAAAGCCTTCGATTGAGTTGTCAGTACGTACTTCACCAAGACGTCCAAACTTGCGTGCCAAGCGACGATTCACCAATCCGTATGGTTCACCCGTGCCGTCGTATCCCTTCCACAACTCGGGTTGAATCTCATCGTAGTGGTCAGCGTAGATACTGTTGTTTGAGTTGGCACGATACGCAGGGATGTTTCCACTACCCCAGTTCTTTGCACGAAGGAAGAGAACATCATCTGGGTCTCCAATAGCAATCTGTGCAGAGCGACGTGAAGAGCCCGACACAACAATCTTTCCAATGATGTTGCAGATGTCGAGCACGTCGATTGAACGAAGCTTCTTGCCAATGCGGTTGTCCATCACTTTACAGATGTCACCAATGCCTTCGATGAGCGCGCCAGGTCCGCTTGCTGTTCCACCAAACGTCTTGAGTGGTGCTCCAAATTCACGAACCAGAATTGTTGAGTAAGAGAATGAACGACCCGTATCAAAGTAAGACTTCAGCACGCTGTGCAAGAGACGACGCCATCCTTGACGTGAGTCGGGAACAATAATGTCTGCATCGTTGCTTCGTTCGTGAGTAATAACAACACCCGTCTTAACTTTTGGAAGGTCATGAATCTTGCTGCGTTCAACAGAGAAACCAACACCTCCACCAAGCATCAAGTAGTCAAACAAAAGTTCGAAGTCTTCTACTTTCTCGATGTTTGTGAAGTAGCAGTTGTTTAGTGAAGTTGCATTGAACTTCTTTACAAGTGGAGTACCAAGCTGCCACAGTGCGCGGCCAGAGAAGAGGCAACGAAGATTGAACATGTGGTCGAACAGCGTTTCAGCTTCTTGTGTTGTGTATGGAACGCCAACTTCTACAGCGCCATCAATGACTCGACGAATGGTTTCTACGAATGATTCGTTACGACCGGTACCTTCAATGGAGCGGCTGTATGTGCGGAGGAAAACGATTTCTCCGAGACCACCGAAGCCCCATGGTGGTGTTTGTGTCTTGTATTGTGCAATGAATTCGTCGGATAAAATCGACATGTAAACCTCATGTTTTGTTTGGGTGGACAATGATTGTACACCCGTGTGCATGAGAAGTAAAGCCTAAATAATCCCTAACTCTTTTGCTCGTGCGATTGTGACGTAGCTTCCGGCACGTGCTATGAGGACTTTCGACTTCGTAAACGGAGTGAGCTGCACTTCCTCGATGATGTCATTTTCTACAAGAATCTTTTGATTATCATTCATTGAACCCGCAGTAGCAGTTACGCCGAAGATGTGACTCGGTTCAGCTTCCGTTGTAGTGCAGTCGCCTGTCGTGTGTCCACAGATAATGCACGGCTCACGATTCGCCGGCATGAAAGGAAGGTCGCCATACAGCATCTGATAGTTGTCGCTCATGCGTTAATGGTACGCCAGTTAGTAGTAGAGCCACATGTAGTACGCGAAAGCAATCCACCACAGTATTGCCGCGCAGGCGAAGTGCTTTAGATTTTTCATACTCGTATATCTTACCCGTATGTAGTTTGGCCGGCAAGGCAGGATTTGAACCTGCGGCCTGCGGATTAGAAGTCCGATGCTCTATCCAACTGAGCTACTTGCCGATTTCTAATTATGCCCCTATGATGCTCTCCAGTCAAACAAGGGAGACACAATGCCAAGCAAAGAATTACCGTGGGCAATTCGATATCCAGACTACGGGGTGCCATTTAAGGTCATCTCCTATGGTTCGTATGCACAGATACTGATTTACTATGCGGACTTTAAGAAGGGCCCGTTCAGCTACGAGGACCACATGACACTGCGTTCGAAAGAGATTCGCAAAGATTCGTGGGTTAGTTCAGCAAAGAAACTTGTTGGGCTTCAGTGGCTCAAGCAACTAGATGATGGCAAGTACGTTATTACTCCGCTTGGTTCACAAGCAGTACGTCGTATTGGCAACCGCAACGCAATTAGGCGTGCGAACCTCAAAGAGACTAAGGACGCTTAAACCAGGCAAGAACACGCTTGCGCAGTGAGGCTGACTTTATGTCGTTTGCTGTAATTAGTTCAGAGACAAAAGTTACGGCAGTTTGTGGGGCAACACCCGACACTGACTTGATGAGCTCTTTGGCTTCAGTAACAACATCATCAACTTCTTTGCTGACACGTACTGTTGCTTCTTTTAGTTCTGCGCTAGAGCTAGACGTCTTAGATGGACGACCAGGTTTTCTTTTAGCTTCTGCTTGTGCATTAGCTTTCTTTGCAGGGGCCTTAGAAGCTGCTGCCTTTTTAGCAGGAGCCTTCTTAGTAGCTGTCTTCTTTTGTGCTGGTTTCTTCTTTGCTGCCATGTGCCAGACATTATCACCCGTGATGCACCCGTAGTGAATGTACGTAAAGTAGCCTTGTCTTTATGCGTGAAGGACCAAGAGCAGATGACACCATAGATAAGGTCGCCTTTGTGGTCGAGGCTGCATCGTTGGCAAAAGAGCTGATAGTCAAGGACGCCGGCATTGGTGAAGACTTGACCTTTGGTCTATATGCATGGAAAGACGATTACCTTGTAGCTATCCTGCAAATGAGACCTGAGCATATGTGGATAGACAAGTACGAGCGATTCAAGAAGCTGACCAACGTGGCGTGTGTTCTTCGCAAGGCATGGAGTATTGATGAGTTTACTCTCGTGGCTGAGGGATACTGTAGTAGTGACCCGGAAGCTACCCGTGGCCTAGAGCTAGACGAGGCGTACGTGACGATGGACGAAGTGCGTTCATGCCTTACCTTTACTCACGTTAACGAGATAGAGACTGCGATAGTGACGCGGCCTTACAAACTAACAGTGCCGCGTAAGGTGGAGTATGACGAAGAGATGTACTTCCCTGGTCAGTCGATACTAAGACGCAAGGATGGCGTCATACCTGCAATGCTCCTAAGAGTGATTGACACGGTAGAACCTGACGATGTGCCTGAAGACGACGACGCTTACTATGAGGCGCTAGATGAAGGCCTGCACCAAGAAGGCTTTGTAGCGCAATGGTTCTAGACATAGCATGACAGAGCTTCAATGGTCTTGGCTATTGGCCAGCATGGGTATCGTAGGCATGTACTTCGTAGGCAAGAAGAGATGGGAAGCATTCCTGTGGCTGATTGTGATGGAGTGCCTATGGGTAGTGTTTGCTATACAGACAGGTACGTATGGGTTCATCGTTGGCTCTGTGTCCTATGTGGCTGTGTATGCACGTAATGCAAAGCTGTGGAGAAATAGCAGCAAGAGTATTGACTAACCCATAAGGTCACCCGTATGCTGTGTGGCATGAGCGACTACGACAGGGACGACCTAGACCATGACCTATACCTAATGGTTAAGGCAGGGTTATTAGATGTGAACATGCGTGAGGATGGTGAGTGGGTATATCACGTCACTGATGCATCGCTGAAGATGACAGAGGAAGAACGTGACTACATCATTAGTCACCTCAACGACTACGAGGACAAAGAGTAGTTCCACCCGTAGGTCACCCGTGATGCCGTTTGCCTGCCCTATGCGCCGGCCACGACTGAAACACTAAGGCTTCATTGGGATGTCAGGAGAGTTGAGCTTGTACTCAACGTGTCCGACTATTGCCGACGCCGGCACTGAACCAAAGTACGTGAAGCATCGCATGCCATATGGGTAGAAGTCAGAAGAGAAGTCTTCCTTAGAGTCTATTAACAACGTCTGGTCTAGGTCAGCGACACGTATCTTTACAGCTACTCCAGTGCTGAACCTGTCAAATGCTGGTGCTGTAATGTTCTTGCCATCAAACTCAAACTCAGTCACGCCATTGAGTCGTATGCCTCCTGTGAGGTTGATGAAACCAATAGCGTATGTGTCACGATTTACAAGCATGAAGCCTACGTCATCATTGCTATGAAGGCCTTGTTGTAGTGCTTCTTCTGCTTTGTCTGGCCATACTGGGGCATACAGATACTCAAGCGTGTCTTCTAATACTTCTGGCATATCACTAACCTCCAGTGGCTAATTATGTATGTGCAGTTGTGCACACTACACTATCGCCGGCATCGACTATATATAGAGGGCCGTGCCCCATAAACGCGCAAATTTTTTTCACACGGCCGATTTGTGTGGGGAGACACACGCCGGTGCTTCATGGCTAATCCTCTAATAGATTTACCAGAACCACTCTTGGTCGTCATTTGGTCGTCGCTAGAAGTAGTCATCCATCGGTGGTAACGATGGCTCGCCGGCGAAGAGTATGTCACGCAAGACGGCAGCTATGCAGTTGCTCAGGTAAAAAGCCTCTTCGGCCTCTTGTTGTTTACGGTTCGGTTCTAAAGAGCCGGATAGTTCGACCATTCGTCGCTGCCAGTGCTTCGCTGTTAGGTCGTGCTCGTTGTAGGCGTTGTGTAGTGCTTCATACGCTCGTAGGGCCTTTGCTTCGTCTGTCTTGTTCTCGTTCATCCCTATTGTCCTTTAATGTCAATGACGCGGCTAAATGTAATCAAGGGGCCACTCGTCCGTTATCTTTCCAAAAACCGTGAGTGATTGGCATCTTGTCTTCAAAAAATGTTTCGCATGCTGCTGCAAATTGGCGAATCTCGTGCTGAGCATCTTGTCCAAGACGCAAGGACAGGAAATTCATCAGTGAACGAGCATTGACCGTCCAGTAGAACTCTGTGTACGCGCCTACCGGAATGACGCTACGCGCCAGTTCTTTGGCTAAGCCCTGGCTAAGGAGGTCCTGGTACGTATTCCAGGCACTCTCGTAGGCATTGGTCATGACGCTATCGATATGAGCGCATACGGCTTCGTCGTCAATCGGCTCGAAGGTGTAGCTGCCTGGCTTGCCGGTCTGGGTTCGCATGTCTTCCCAGTCGGGAACGTAGAACTCTTCAATCATCTCTGAGTAGCGGCCTGAGTACTCGTTGAACGACCCCATGCGGTGTCGGAACCACTCGCGCGCGACGAATATCGGGCACTTGACATGAAACATGAAGCTATTGTGCTCAAACGGCGTTCCGTGACGGTGCTCCATCAGGAAGCGTATAAGTTGAACATCGGCCGGCGTCATCGATTCGGTTGACTTCCCAAAAGACACACGTGCCGAGTTAACAACACTAATGTCCTTCGCCATTGAGTCCACCAGACGGACAAATCCATAGTCCAGTACTGTGTGCGTACTACCCATCCACTCGGTCATTATTTATATTCCCTCTTTGTTGTTCGGATTAATTTATCGAAACTGTATTGTTTTCCAGCTATTGTGTTTTTCATGTACATATAGATAAACAGGTGCCCAATTATGATTCCTAGCTCAAATGCTATAAATATCTGTAAAAAACTGGTGACCATTACACTGTCGATTTCTTTATATCTAAGCCAAGAGAGTGAGCAAAAGCTCGAGCCTCATCTGGAGATACGAAGGTAGCCCCAATGTGGTGCGCACCAGAACGCTGGCGTATTAGTACCCACTCGTCTTTTTCGAACATCTTGACTACATGGTAGGAGTCATCTCCCTTAATTTGGATTCCCTCGGAAACGAAGTCGTAAATCATTTTTTCTCAGCTTTCATTTTCAGTTCGTATGCAGCTACGTGGTCAGCGCACTGACATACCTTGTCATTTAGTTCGCACATCACGACATCGTAGAGACCCCAGGCGATTTCTTGCCATTCACTAGCAAGGCGCGTCTCATCAGCCAAATTGTTGAGTAGTTCACTGGCATGCTTGCCACAGATTCGCACCGGCTCAAAGCCGGCGAACTTACACCGGCATGGGAGCTTCATGATTCGTATCCAAAATAGCTATTAAGTGCCTTTGTTACGATTTCCGCGCGCGCGCGAGAGACTCCACGCATCCAGTATTCAGCTGTCTTGTCGTCATGAAGAAGGATTACGTCACCCCATTCTTCTTTTTCATCGTCGTCGAATACGAATGATTTTTCGTGAAATATTAGTATGAACTTCATTTTTTCCTTTTTAAGCATCATATTTTTGATTAGTGAGCATATCAAGCACATCTTCCGGAAATATCAAAAACCCCTTTGCAGGGTTGTCGCTTCCAGCAGCAAACATGCGCTTTGTACCCTCGTTAAATTTATCTGTATTAGAGCGTAAATAGCGCTTTAAACGGTCTACGGCTATTACGTGAAAAGCTCCATCTAGGGCGTACTGGTACACCCACCACTTAGCTTTTGTCACGTTTATGCCTGAATCAATCCAGGTCCCATGGGCCCCTGGTTGCTGCTGGGTTTCGACTGCCATGCGGCCATTCCGGTATCGGTCCGACTTGACCTCGAAAGAACCACTGGAAATATCGACCAAAAAATCGGAAATAAGACTCTCGCCCTTCTTCCCGTATTCCAGGTCCTTTCGCCAGTTCGGTTGCGGTATGTCGTAATCGTTGAATTTCATTTTCTTCCGTAACTAATTTCATCTGTTCTTTGCAGACTGGGCACCTGCCTATTCCTCGCACAATATGTGCGGTGTGTACTGGCCAGTATCGACAGCACTTAAGAAACTTGAGTGGACCATACTCAACTTCCATGCTTTCAAAACTCATGCTGTGTCCACCCAGTCCCACGACCAGACACTAAATGGGTGTAGTCCAATACGAGAGGCAAGCCTGTCTGCCTCATATGGGTCAAGCTTTATTTGGGGCCGGCGAATCCACTTATTTATGGTCTTTTCCGGCATGTACAGGACGGCTGCAGCTTCTTCGGCAGTCAGCTCTGGCCCCATACTGTTGAGCAAGCGTCCAACATCAAGACGCGGTTTATTAGTCCTGCGCAGCATGTTTTTCAGTCTTTAATATAAATCGTAAGGTCATGGACACAAAGTAGTCCGAAGCCACACTGGTGTCAATAGGCATAACGCAACGCGTTAGCAAATATTAGGAGTACTGAACAACTCCGGCAGGCGCAGTTCTTGCTGTGAGGGCTTGAATAGCAAGAGTAAGCTCTTTAATAGCTATTTCAATTGAGGCAAGACGCTCATTAATTAGTTCGAGTTCATGTGAATAGCTCATTTGGAACCCCTTGATTTTTTGCTGTTAGCTTTAATCTTCTTAGCCAATTCTTCAACTGAGTTTTTGGCGCTAGAAAAGTTTAGCGCAACAGTGGCGTCTTCTGCCTGAACATCCTTAATGCCATTAGCTTCTATGTAGTCCATATAGGAATTACGCCAAAAACGTTGTACAGCGGCAGCCATTTGGTCGCCTTCTTTTTGGTTTTCTGGAGATTTAGCTGGGGTCATGGCCAGGTGCTTCCGGTTAGGTAGTTGGATAATTCGGGAAATGCTCTTGCGAGTATTGCTCGTTGATTGAAACTGAGCAAGTTTCTAGTCACTCTACTTGGAGAAAGTGCTGCAGTCAAAGTTTCTGATAACCATTCGGGAGGAGAGCTTGCTGCATAATCGCTGACGGAATCTTTAAGCATCATGTTTACAAAGCTCAGGTCAATACCGGCAGCAGACTGCCAACTTGGTTTGTTAAGCAGAGACAGAATAACATGCGCATCCTGGGCGTCTTGATTTTTAGGGTCTGCTTCTATGTCGAGTTTTGCTTTAGCTAAAGCGTTGTTGTGTATCGAGTGGGACGCCTCGTGCCGCAATACCGTCACAGGGCTACCCTCGTCAATAACCGCAGGCCTAGAGAACTTGCTCATTCTTTGTGTAGCAAGAACCTCGGTGTACCGCGTAATCATACTTAATGGGTCGTCTGGAAATCTGTCTATGAAAAACTCCGGGCTGATTCCCCAATGCCCGCGAAGCAACAGTTCAGGGTCTTGGAGAGCATCGTTTACTTGTGCTCCCTTGGGAATAAAAGAACTACTACCAACCGGGAGTATTGCAGAAATACTACTGTTCATTAAAGTCACACCATTACCTGCTCCAGGCATGTTTTGTGCACGCACTTCTGAGTTGGGGAAAAACTTGGGCTTACCATCTGCTCCAGTTATTTCTTGAGCAGAGAAAATTGCAAACTGTGGAAATCCGTAAGTGTTGGCAAGAAGGTACATTTCCGGAGAGGCCATATACATCATCTCAATGTTGTACTGAAGCTGCTGTAAATGCCATGGGTTAAAATCCGGAGCGTAGTTGTTTAACCTTTTAGACAGGTATGTTTCTGCAGATATTCTTTGCTCGGCATTTACCATTGCTATGTACTGAGCCTTAGTCATCGGGCTTCCATCTGGATTTATGGCAGCAGGGTCTGCCTTCCACTTATTGCTTTGGTTAATGTCGGCTAGGCGTTTAATAAAAACGGGATTGCGCTGAACATAGTTTTGCATTGCTCGTTCGCGAAGCGACTGCATGTCTTGAGCTATGAGGCCTTTTGTTATTTCGCGTATGTCGCCTAAACGTCCTAGATATTTTTCTTGAACTTTTGTTCCCATAGAGCCAGTAATTTTGGAACTCCTGCCCAGGTTTTTTTCAAATGTTCCTGTGATGGGGTTAAAGGTTTCAACCTGCTCAAGGGTGATTTTTTTAACTTTTGTTCGCTGTCCGTTGCGCTCTATGTAGTCAGTTGATGTTCTAACATACTTAAATCTTCCTTGCGTCACCTGCTCTGTAACGTCTGTAACCCATTCGCCACCGATGTTAAATTGATGCATATACTCCTCACCAGCAGCATCGCCAGTACGGGCTCCTGGGACTATCTCTAGTATTACTCCAGGGGTTGTGTCACCATCTACGCCAATTGCATACATTTTTGCTGTTTGCAGGTCTGAGGTAAAAGCCGACAACGGCAAAGTTATTATTTCGCCAGCTGAAAGATTCATCACCTGGTCCCCGGGAGTAACGTTTGAAAGCCCTCTATATATAGGGCGCATGTTCACTTCTTTACCACTATTAATGTAATTAAGACCTATGAAAGCATCACGAATAGCCCTACGAGCATCGTTCATTTCCGAACGAGAAATATTCGGCGTTGTTCCGTTGCCAAGAAGGTCGTGAACGTGTGTGCCTTCATCGTCTCCCATGTATCCAGCAGAGCTTGGAAGAGGTTCACCCATTAGTGCAGCAGAAGCAAGACGCATGCCGTAGTTGCCGCGCCATCCAACCCATTCATCGTATGCATCTACCCACTCTGTATATTCATTAGGGTTTACATCAAAAGTAAAATCCAAATCTCCGTACTTCACGGTGACTGTTGAGTTTTTATTATCTTTTTTGACTACATCTATAGATGTTGTAATCTTTTTACCCTTAGTGGGATTTTCGTTAGCCATTGCGCCAGTAATAACTCCCGGCGTTTTGATTGTTTCACCACGTGCTGGAGGAGTGTCGGCATCTGTTTTTGGCAGTTTTGACCTTCTGTTTGCCCTAAGGGAAGACGGCTCAGTAGGCAGTACTGAAGAACTTGTAGCTCTTCTTCGTAGCTCTGCTCTGGTAAAGTTTTTTCCACGCCTAGGTGGAGTTACTATCTCTGTTGGGTCAACGGGGTACTCGTCCTGAAATGCAAACCCACCTTCGTTTCTTCCTCCCGGTCGTGTTCTTGCCAGTACGTATTCATTAGCCCCAGTCGTGCTTAGGATTCTGTTTACAGTAGATACAGATATCTTATTACGTGCTGCAATTTCTTTTTGAGTAAACTGAGTAGACAAAAAGTCACGTACTACGTCACGTTCTAATTTTTCTTTAGCGGCCCACCAGTCTGAAGACACTGCTCCAGATATTTTTCTTGTCTCTCTGCGTGCTGTTGTTTTGTTGGTCTTTGGCTTTGGTTTTCCAATTGAGCCTGACAGCTTTTGTTGAGCTGATTCTCTACGAGCCATAGCTTCGTGATATTTAGTCCAGTCCCTACCTCTGTCATACATTCCTCCATGATAAGCAATTGATTCCTCGCTGTAAGCAGGACGAGCTCCTAAGACTTTTATTTTGTCTTCATCAAAAACAATTACGTGACTTGACTCTGCTCCATCTCCTGGAGTGTTAATCCAAACAATTCCATCGTGACCAGCGGCTCGTGCTAAAAGATTTAATTCTTGTGTGGCCAACCCGCCTGCATCAGAATGCATATTTATTTTTCCGCCATTAACTATTTCTTCATAGTATTTAATTTGCTCAGGGCTTGGTTCGTATTTAAAGGTTATTTTTACTCCAGCAGGAGAATCGTCTCCACCTTTAGCCACGTCTAGCAAGAGTTTGTACAAACCGCGTACTTTTTCTGTACCTCCTAGTTGTTTTATGTACTCTTCTTGCCTTTCCTCGAGTGTGGCAGCCCTATTTTTTCTTTCTTTAGAATCATCCGGATACCATTCATGTGTGGTATTTTCGTCAGGCTCAAGTACTCCGACATTTACAACTATGGGGTTTTCTAGCTCGAGTCTTGCCACGAGTCGTCTTATTTTCTTCAGCTCCTCTGTCGAGTTGCGGTGTAAATCTTCACCATAAGCTTCGGCCATATAGGGGTCGCCATCAAAAGAAAAATTTCCGCCTCGGCCAAAATTTCCAGAACCTCTGATTTCGTACTTCTTTGATTTTATTATTGATTCAATGTCTGCTTCACTAGTTGAATGTAGGCCTAGTATTTTTACCGGCTTTCCAGTTTCTAAGTCGTAAGAATATACTGGATGATTTTTGTAATTGACAGAAGGCTCAGCGTGCCCTTCTCCAAGTTCAGGGTCGTCTACAACAGGCCAGCCACCCCAAAAACCAATACTCTTGCCAACTGCTTCGGCATCTAAGTCTAATTTAGGGTCGTCTATATAATCAAGAATTGACTTTGTTGGTTTCGGAGTTGTGCCAATAGAGCCCTTTAATCCTGTTGAAGACCTAGGTATTGTCATCCGTCCGTCTTCATCTGGCAGTCGATACTTGACTAAGGTTTTAAGCACCTCTCCTGGCTTAGAATTTCTTTCTTTCGCCAACTCGACAACCGTCTTGCCGGCGTCATACATGTCAAGTAGTTCTTGGTCATCTTTTGGAATCTCGATTGATGAATCCCTGGTTGCAGTTGTTCTCTTGCGACCTTTTTGCGCAGACACAATATTGGAAACCCTATTTATGGTCATTCCTTCTATTTCTGCTATTTCTCTAGTCGTCTTTCCGGCATTGTGTGCGTCAAGGATACGCTTAGCTCGTTCGGGATTCGGCTTCCAACGCGGCTCTTCTGTTATTTCGCCACGTTTGCGTGCTTGATTTAGGGCCCAGCCAACTCCCTGTACGGTTGTTCCTTCTGCTTCGGCTATATTCTTGCGACTTTCACCAGCTTTATACCTTTGAACAATTCGCTTATCACGTTCTGTCATCTGTGCTGTTCTTGCCATTGCTCCAGTAACGCGAGAAGGTTTGGGGACACGTGGTGCTCCCGGTCTTTCAAAACGTGTTGCGTCTTGTACTTTTCCGTCGCCGTCGGCATCTATAGCATTAGGGTCAAACCGGTCAGGGTTATTTAGTTTGCGTAGAGACTTTTCATCAACGGGAACGTTTGCGCGCTTTTTTACAAAAGACGAATGCATTTGTCCTGTTTCCACAATATTGTTATCCACCATTGAGTGGAGATATGCAACCGCACGTTTTCTGATTGTTTTAGGCTCTTCAGATAGTGATTTTGTCTTAGGTCGAGAGTAAGTAATAGGGTCATCTATGCCGATTATTTGCCTCATTGTGTCTCTGTCTATCCACGCATCACGTTTTTCTTGGATTATTTCCCAAATCAATCTTTTGGCTTCTTGGGCTGTTTTAATTCCTCTTTTTTCGTCAACTTCTTCCCATGCCGCAAGTTGAGATGTCATTATTCTGTCAAAGAACCCCCATGCTACTTGGTCGATTATTTCGTCATCGCCTTCACTCACTGTTTCAGCAGCATGAACCATTGCTAAATAGTTAGCCCACTCTCCGTGCCTATCAAAGCCACGCCCGGTTCCAAGATGTCCGTAAAAGTCATGCATGACTTGTACGTATTCCATCTGATACATCTCTGTGCCAAACATCATGTCGTTTGAAAGTCTTAAAAAACGTTCGTATATTGCATCAAATGGATGGAAAGGCGTACCTGGCATATATTGTTCGCCAAGAGATTCACGCATATCGCTATATTCGCTGCGTGGAAGAAACAGGCCATTGTCGGCTTTTTTGTACAACTTCTCACTGATTGTTTCGGCGTACGCGCGTTTCTCATTTTTGTTTTCTTTAAGATTTTCAAGAATAGCTTTATACATTCGTATTCTTGCTTCAGACGAGGGAATCCTTACGTTAGAAAAATCCCCATCAAAACCAATCAATTCTCTTATCTCGGGGATAGGGGGAGCAACGATTGTAAAAATACCATCAGGTGACGGTTCGATTTTTATACCATTGACTAGGTCCATTATTCGTTTTTCGGACCATTGTCCTTTTGGGGTTACGTTTCTAATTCTAGAACGTTCAAAAAGTTCACGGTCTCCGCCGGCCATCTCAAATATAACCGAAGGTATTTTTTCCGGCGCTAAGTCATATAAGGATGGGTCCTTGATTAAAGCATCTATTATTTCAGGCACGGGTTGATTAATGTCAAAAGGCTTTGACATAGCCCCACTAATAGTTCTTGCTGTTGCAGGGCGCTCAAACCTAGTTAGCTCTTGAACAATGCCGTCGTTGTCTCCATCTATGGCGTCCGGGTCGAACGCTTCTAATCTAGATGCACGACCTATTGTTGGAAGTTTTTTAATAACGCGGCGTGGCATGATGACAATTACTTTGAAACTATTCCGTCTGGAATTACAGCAAATCTACATTTACCATTCGGTTCAATAGCTGCAAGCTCGTCTATTTCTTTTGAAAAATCATTCATTTTATTACTCCGTAAGAAAACTAATACAACATTATCCCATGTGGACAAAACCCCCGGGCACTCTTGTTAAACAAGAAATCCCCCGCCTTCAATAACAAGGACAAGGGATTTCCTGGATAAGCCCTAAGGTAGGCATGTTTTAATTATGCCATAGATAGCAAAAACCCCGCCCACACCCGAAGGTATGAGCGGGGTTCCGCTTAATGCTTATTAGGCTGCTACTGGAGCGTTGTCGAACGTTACAGAGACAAATGACTCTGGACGCTTGACAGCAAGCGCGAGGCGCTGCTCAGCAAGGATGACAATCGCGTTACGCACGAAGAAGTCTGCATGCTGTTCCGAAATACGGATGCTTGCTTGTTCACGGTCGTAAAGTTGAGCACCTGTACCGAATGCACCGATAAGAGCCTGGCCTACTGGCATTGCTGGAGTGTCCACGACAGGAACGCGCCAAAGCTTTGGCTCGCCACCCATTGCAACCGAAACTGCGATGAGGTACTGACCGTTTGAGTCCTTGGTAAGTTCGATGTCTTCCCAGTCCTGTGGGTTCAAAACGACACCAGTTGGTTCGTAGTAAGCCAACAGGGCAAGAGTTGCGGCACGGCGGATTGCATCAGCCTTTGTGTCTGCAACTGGTGCTGTTGCACCGTCTGACCAGTCGTATGTCTGAATACCGGTGGTGTTCAAGATTCCGTTAAGGTTTTCGCCAATGCCGTCACCTTGAAGGATTTGGTAATCCTCTTGGAGACGAAGTCCGTAAAGGAGTTCATTGTCGATGATTGAACGCAATTGTGGCTCGTCAGCAAGCACGTTGCGGTGCGCTGCTTCCCAGTGAGCGAGTGTGCGGACAGGAGCCTGCTCACCAACGAACTGGAATGACGATTGTGGCTTAGCAGCAAATGCTGCACCATTACGCTCAGCTACGGTTCCGGCGTTGTTTACTGCAGTGGTACCTGGTGTTGTGAAACCGAGCATACGGAAGTACTCGATAACAGCAGCAGTTGTGGTGCGTGCAGGGAACAAGTCGCGAACGCGCTTTGTACGTGTTGGAGGCGTGACCATAGGGTCACGCTGGACTGTGCCGAATGAACCAGGGTTACCTGAAGGAAGCGCCGAGTAGACGTCCTTTACGTTGAATCCGGCATTTGCAACACTGCTGTTCAATACGAACGGTGAAGCCATGTTTGCGCCATTACGACCACCCTGAAGGGACTTGAACTCTGGTGAGTCAAGGAACATTTGACCAAGAGACTTGGCTTCTGCTGGACGGAATTGTGCACTTGCATCAAATGAGCTGGATACTGAGCTCTGTGGCTCTGAGCCCCACTGCTCAACTGACTTCATTTGCTCAAGGCCATCAATGAGGCTCTTGATTTCGCGGATGTCCGACATATTGCGGTCGAACGCTGACTTCTGCTCAGAGGAAACGACAACAATGCCGTCCTCTATCTTAAATGAGTCTGCGATGGTCTTGTTGTCGGCCATCTTTACTCGGAGTGCGCTCTGAAGCTCACTCAATCTTGATTCGTCAAATGACATGATTTTCTCCTAATAAGGTTGTTGAAAAATTGAATGACCTATTGGCTCAGGTCAGCACCCAGCTTTTAGTTCTCTTACAAATCTAACACGGCATTTTTGCCCCTAGTGAAACTATTGTAAGTATTTAGCTAGAAGACTACGTTTGCGTCTATGCCAGATTTGTACATCTTGTCGTATTCCGCGCGGAGTTGACGAAATAGTTCTTTGTTTTTTTCTGTTTCTTCTATGCCGGCATCAGCAAGGCTTGTATTTCGCGCAGCTGCAAGTGCTATTGACTCAACATTTATTGCGGTTTTTAAAATTTTTGAATCTGCCATGGTTACCATTTTGCCGTTCTTGGAGCCGTTGACCACCAGTTGGTACCCCCAAAGAATACAGCCAATGCTGTTTCGTCGTGTTCAAACTTTAAATCTTCAGCAAGGGATAGTTTCAAGATAATTCTTGGGTTCGTTGGGTCCGTAGTGTCAACAAGTGTTAAATCGTCTAAATATCCACTTCTCCAAAGTTGTGGAATTATGCCCTGAATATTACTGGCCATGGTGCTCACTATGCCGGAAGGGACTCCACGTCCAGTTTCTTCTTCTCGCTTTTTAACTCTTTGAACAAGTGTTTGAGTTGGAGCTAGGAAGTAATTTGCACTTATTCTGTATCCAGAATCGCGCATATCAGAAATTGTTTGATATCCGTTATTAAACTGGCCGCTTGTGTCGTAGATAATTGGTAACGCATTTGCTGCTGCATTAACTCTCAGTTCCTCAGCAATGTTTCTCGATTCCTGGTGAACGTATGAAGCCCCACCAGGCGTAAGGGTTGATAGGTGTCCCTGATACTCGGGTATTATTAATTTTGCATCGTCCGGGTCAACCATTACGCTGCGTCCATAAAGGCCGTCAATCACTCTTGCGGCATCTCCAGGGAGACTGTCTCTGTAAATTGTTCCCTCGGATATTTTTTCTGCCCAGTCCCTGAAAGTGCTCTTCATACTTGCCGACGAACCGCCGAGTATGGAGAAGACCTTTTCATCTACATCATCAACTCTAAGTAATTTTACGCGAAGTATTTCGGCTTCTATATAGGGCACCCATATCTCTTTTTTTCTTACTGGGTCATTGGACGGCGTTCCACTTGGAAATATACGCATCATTGTGTCGAGGTCTGATTTGGTCATCACGTCCGGATGAGGTAAACCAAGCTTGTCATGAAGTGAATAGTCTGGTTGCCACTTACCGGAACGTGAGTTCCCGGGTGATTTGCCCTTACTTAAACCGCGACGTACGTTGTCGCGCATCTGGTCAATCTGCTCTTGACTATAAAAAGCCATAGCTCCAGACAGTTTTGGTTTTCTTGAATTTGGACCAATCGCCCGACTTACTGCCGCTTCACTCTGTGCTGCCGGCAGGTCAGGCGTTATGCTTTTTTTGGTTTTTTACGCGGTCTAAAGAAGCCCTTTGGAAAATCTTTTGTAGAGCGCATTCTGCTTACGATTGCGCTTTCTTGCTTGTTTAGATTCGGTGGTCTTTTTGATACAGAGCTAGATTTAAACGAATTATTGTTTAGCTTAGCTAGGTCTGTTTGAATCGCCTCAAACTCTCTAAAATCAACCTTTTTTGCCTTGGCTGGTTTGGATATTGTCAGGCCACGAGGAAGTCCAATGCTTCCACTTAGGCCTGAACCTCCGGTCGGTTTGTTTTTTGTATTTTGGATATCGTCCCAAAATGACTGAACATCAGAAAGCTTGTCTTGAAGCATTGATATTTGGTCGTTCTGAAATTCGTACGCCCTATCTGTTGCCGTAGAAATGTCATGACCATGATTAATGTCTTCAGCAAGCTGTTCAAATAGTGGTGATGTTTCAAAAAACCAATTGCGCATGCGGTCAGCAAAATCTCCGTCATTTTCGCCGTCTTTGCGTTCAGGCATAGTTTCAAATAATGACGAAGCTAAACGCCATCTCTCTACCTGCTTCTTGCGCATCATTTGATATTCGTTAGATGTCCGCTTTTTTATGTTTTTTGCCTCATCTAAAGCTGCGTTTAAACGACGCTTTAGGTCTTTGACGTCTTTGGCATTTTGCATTTTTTCGATAAGGCGTTCAACGGAAGCATTGTTCGCTCTTTCTCTTGCGGCCGAACGAGCTGCTCTTTCTGCTGCTTGCGATTGTTGTTTTGAAACGCCGGCCTCAGTAGCCCCCATCCGGCTCATGTCTCTAACTAGGCTCCAGTGATAGTCGGGGTAGTCGGGGGCAATCTCTCTGAACCCCTCACCGTTCTTTACTCGAGTCCATATCTGAGCGCGCTCAGCTTTAGATTTTCCACTTGTGCCGAGTTTGTCGTCGTGCAGTGCTTGGCGGGCTTTTAGCTCTTCGTCAGTAAGTTCCCAGTCTTCTTTTTGTTGAGGCGTCAGGTTAGCCTGACGAAGCAACTTGTCCCAGTTGATTTGGTCTTTTCTATCGCCAGAAACTTCCCATGGAATAGGTGCGTATCTTTCAGCCTGTCCGTCCGATTCATTGTCCGCCCATTCGCGCTCTTCATAATCACGCGCTGCAGGGTTGAAGGGATGGTCTTTCAACCAGGCCTGAATAGCTTCGATATCTCTTCTATCTTTTGCACCATTGGGGTCCTGTGCGTCATCTAGTAATTGCTGAAGTTCATTATCTAGGTCATCGGCACTAACTATAGAATCAGCTAGTTCGTCAAGAACCTGGTCTTGCAAGTCGTTAATCTCCGTCAGGTCTTCTGGGGAGAGTATATCTTCACCAAAGTTTTCATCGTCCTTATTGAACCGGTTGTCATCAGGGATACCAATGCCTCCAGCAAGTCTTCCGCGAGGGCTATTTCTTTTTTTGTTAAGACGTGCATTGTAGGCGTCTGTGACTTTTTGAGCCGCTGCGCGAGTGCGTTCGTCCATTCTTTTTGAACTTTGAGAAACAACACTGACGGCATCCAGGAGGTCTTCCATCTCCATGTCGTTTATCCCAAATTCGTCAATTTTTCCATCTACCAACATTTGTGCATGGTATTCCATTGAAGAAATTTCTTGATTAAACCTTCTCATCTGTGCCGGTTTTTCCGCGTATAGAGAGTCTCCGCGCCTCTTTTCAACACGCAAACGAGCAATCAGGTCGCTGCCGGCTTTCTTTTCATCGGTTCTTAGACCCATGGCTCCGCCGACAACAGCCCTCTGTGGGACTTTAGGCTTCTGAGGTATTTCGCTTGGCTTGGATGGGGTTGATGGGCGGCTTGGGGTAGAAGGCTTGATTGGGACTTCTTCTGGCCGAGGAACCTGAATAGGTTTTACCTTTGGCATATTTTGAGGACCTGCAGGACGCTCAAAATTGCTTCCTTCCTGTACGGTGCCGTCGTTGTCACCATCTATGGCGTTGGGGTCGAATCTTTCAACGCGCTTTCCAATACGTCCACGGCCGAGAACTTTCTCTTCCTGGTCCGTAAAAATAATTCGCTTAATATTGGAGGCTGAATTTTGTTCGCTCATCAATAGCCTTTCGTTGTATATAAGTTTAGTAAACAGCAGTCAACTAAAATGTATGTCTAATCACTTTTGCACCAGCTTTACGCGGATGACCGGTCGGAAGCATCGAAATATCCGATATATATTTTAGGTTTTTAGGACTAGCCCCAGCAAGTACCGAGAGAAAAAGGTTAACTCTCCTCATCGCAGCCTTGGAGCCGTTGGCTTTTTCCTTATCCCAGATAGAGGACAAAACCGAAACTGAAGCCATATATTCTTGTCCTTTGCCGGTTAGTTCCATTTCTTTGTTGTGATTTCTGACTTTTGCCAAAATGAATCTGTTGTCTTCCTTTTTAGCACTTTTAGTATCTACCATTTTAGAAACAATTCTAGAATTTGGTTTTGCAGTCTGCGCTCTGGTGGTTTTTTTGATAACCCTCTTGATGAATTCTCGTTCTTTTTTGTCTCTGTCTTTTTTTGCCTGGGGTCCAACCCCCATAGAGCGTCGGAAGTCGGACTCGTTTGTGCACGGCATCCAAGCTTCGCCACCGTCTATGGTTTGATACCTACGTATACCTATGCATCCGAGCTGCCTAGAGCGTACTCGTGCCGAATCTGGGCTTACATAAACGTCAGGGTCGGTCGTTCTTATTTTTCTTGGGCCGAATACGGCTTTTTCATCAAACATCTGGACCACCAGCTTCTATTGTTTTAGGGCGTTCTTTTGTTGGTAGCGCATTGTATATTTCATCAATATTAAAAAACTTATTATCTGCTTCTGCAATCTTTTTTAGCACTATGCGTAGCTGTCTGACTTGGTCATCACTCATGTTTAACGATAATCCATTGTCGTCAGTTGGGATGGCTTCAACAGAATTAAATATTGAAATAGCTTTCATTAATTCTCTGTACTCAGAAGTTGATATCTGTACGTCTCGGCTTTTCACCTTTTCAAAATACTCAGTTAGGTCATCTGCAAATATGTACCAGTCATCAACGTTTAACTCAGGTATGAATCTATTTCTAGGTTCAGAAGATGAAGATATTGACGCGCGTCCTGAGCCTCTTGGTCCACGTGGTGGTGCGGCCATGCCGCCCCTAAGACCCTTGGGTTTTTTAGGACTAGTTTTAGGTAGTGCAAACTCTGCTTGCATTTTTCGAGCATGCCGTCTTGTTCCGGGAGTTACGTTGTTAAACGGAACGTCAGGGTTATCCCAATAATTGGATTTACCAATTCTTCTTCTAAGGCCGTCGTCGGCACGTAGTGAAGCTACTAGCTGTGAAAAGGATTTGTATTCTTGGTCTAGGCCAAAAATTTGAAGCGAACGCGCGACCTTATATAACCGCGCACCATAAGCTTGGTCCCATGGGTCTTGACCCTTGTCCCATGCAAGACTGTCCAGCCAATCGCCTTTAGCTAAGTCCCAGCCCATTGCCTCGGCATAAATAGAAGCCATTTCGCGAAGATTGTCCATGTATTTTTTATCAGCTTTTAGAGCATCGATGTTGCTGCCGGCGACGCTGTAGCCATCTCCGTATGCAGCGCTTCCTCTGTCTATTGGAAATGCCCACCAGTCATAATGGGCATTGTGAAGGTCTTTCCATCTTCCTTCAGTTTTCCATTTTCTGAACATTTCAAGCTGTTCCTGTTGTTTATCACGCATTTTTGCATGACCATAAAATTGAATTTTATTGATTCTTCTGCTTGGCTTATCTTTGTTTTTGCGCCATCCAAATATTGTGCGTTTAGATTTTTTCTTACCTGCAATTTGTGCAGGAAGAGGTCTGTCCCATGGCTCGTCAAATAGTGACGGCTGAGCATCTTCTTGACTAAAACCCGAAGCCGGATTGTAGTCTCTCCAAAAATCGTATTCATCAGGGTCGGTATTTTTTAGATGTTCTAAATAATCCTTCCAATCTTTATCTGATTCATTTAAGTCATCAAGCGCGTAGTCAAAATCATCTTCCGATTCATAGTCCATGTATGCAACTTCAATATCAAGAAGGTCGTCAATGAGGCGGTCGCGTTCTTCTTTAGATAGGTCAAGACTAAACATGCGTGTTGCTATGTCTCTGACTTCTTGTCCCTTATCGCTCTCCCACGCAGCGGGCCCCATCTTTTCCTTGAGGTAGTCAACATATTCGCCAACTTCTGAGTCGTCATCCATCAACCCCATTGAGCCTGAAAGCTTGCGGCCGCTTGGACGTGAAGAAACTGAGCCGACAATTCCCTGCTTACGACCTTTTTTCTTCATGCTGTCAGCTATATCTTTACGAATCTTTGCTTCCAGTTTTTGTGTAGCTTCGCGGAGCATGTCGTCGAACTCACGCTCTGTCATGTCAAACTTTTTTGCTGTGTCTGCGGAAGAATGAGTAGACCTGTGGATAAACATTTCTTCTATTCGTTTATCAAAAAATCCCGGATTGCGTGTTATTACTTTTGCTAAATCAAATCCTAGATTTTCCACTTTTCTTACGCCTAGTGGTCCTGTTCCTTCTGGGATGTAATGCTTGTTGGGGCTGCCCAAACCAGTAAATAGTTTTTCCCCAGCTTCTTTTCGTTTTTCGTTAATGCGGCGGATTAGCTCTTGGTTTCTAAAACGAGAAGCTCGTGTGAGTATGTCGAATTTTCTAGACAATTCAGCATCGTTCTCAAAAGCCATAGAAAGCCACGCGGCGTGTCCAAATCCAATTCTATGCTTTCCGCTTGCCAGGTCTTCTATCGAAACCCACTCAGCACCTGCTGCGTCACTAGCCGCCACGGCTTCAGTGTCTGTAGGAACATCAAACCTTGTAGCACCAACATGAACGCCTTCAACAAATCTTGGGTCCCAGTCTCTTGCTTTTATTTCTCCCAAAAATCTTCTACTATCGGCTTTAGACGCTGCAATTCCAACTTCTTCTTCCATCTCTCTGTCTACTGTTTGCTCAAGCGTTTCTCCAGCATCAAGAAGGCCACCGGGGAGTGTGTAGCCATCAGTGAAAGGAGCAGTTTTACGCCTAATCATTAGTACTTTAAATTTGCCGTCTTTGTCTTTTTTAACAATTACAGCATCGCCAGCCTGTTGGACTTTGGTTTTTGCAAAAGACCAGCTATTTGAAGACCATTCAACATCGTTGTCAAAGTCAGAATCGTCAAGTATTGCGTCGAGACTAACCCCTGCTGCTTCGGCTTCTTTGGTCAGTGAATCTGGAACCAAAGACTTGGGCTTGTCGCCTGATGACATTGCTCCGTCAATACCCCTCCGTTTTTGACGACGAGTAAGATTTCGTGGATTATCAGGAACATCTGCGGGCTTTGTTTCATCTGGAAAGTAGCCAGGAAATTTTTTGTTTATTTCATCACGCAACTGTGGCTTGAGTTCGTCTTTAATATCAAGTAGGTCCGCAAATTCTTCAATAGAAAGTTTTTTTGCGTCATTCTGAGTAGCGGCCGCATATCTAACTGCTTCGTCCAGGACTTCCGCATTTAGCTGTTCAGAAGAAGGCTCCAATCTAAAACCTGCAACAGGTTTTGGCTTTGCTCCCTTTTTAGGAATAGGAAGACCCCGCCGACGAAGTTCCGCCTCCATGTTTTTAAACCCGCGACCACCCCCTCCTGTGCCGCCGGTTGTCACTATCGCAACCGATGGGTCTGGATGAATATATTGAATATGTCCATTTGGTGTTTTTAGTACTGTCCACCCATTTTCGTTAGCTACTCGAGCCCAGAGGCGATGTTCTGGTTCTGAACCTCTTACGGCTGCCATCGCTTCATCAAGCCTTTGAGAGCCAGGCTTTGGTCTGTCGCCACCCATGGAGCCGGTGACTCGCCTAGCGCGAGGAGCAGCAGGACGCTCGAATTGGGTTGTTTCTTGGACTACGCCATCATTGTCGCCATCTATTGCGTTAGGGTCAAATCTATCAAGACGCCCAATTCTTCTTGATATACGGTTGTTTATAGGCATTTAAAACAGAGCTCCTTCAGAGCCTGGAGACATAGATGACAGCGACCCGTCTGGCATTGTTTCTATTCCTGCAACACCGCGCTCGCGAAGCTTCTCAAACTTGCTTCCTGTTATCTTGCGCTTACCACGTCGTTTTTGAGACATTCTCCGAATCGATTCAAATTCATGAGTAGCAGCCTTTTTCTTTGGTTCTGCCTCCATGGATACACGCTGCAGTATTTCATGAGAAGAACAAGGCATCCAGTCACCATCTTTGTCCTGATGCGCGCCAGAGCAACCGATAAATGAGGATATTTTTAGCGCTTCTTCTCTCGTAGACATGTTTACCCTAGTAAGTAAAGATTAGAAAAATCATTAATTGTTACGTTGTTAGATTTAATAGCTATATATGCCTTGGCTGCCTCTGCTGGAGACTCGTATTTATCTTTGGCTTTCTGGGCGTCTGTAATTTGTTTTTCAAATTTCTTTTTTATTTTTCCAAACAGATTTTCATCGTACTTATTATAAGTTTTTATCTTTTGGTGCGCTGTAAGCAATTCATCAACAAAAGCATTGTGATGTATTTTTAAATTAAGGGGTGGGAAATCTATCAACTCTTCTAATGCTAAATAGTCTTGAACTAACTCAGCTTGAGCATTGTATTCGTTAATCAGTTTGGCCTGCTCTTCGAATTCTTTTGTTTCTTCTTTTGTAGTTTCCATGTTTACAACCTTGATAGCCTTGATGCTTCATCGTACGTTGCCGTATTGTCAAGGACGGCAAGAGCGGTTCTGTTTAACCACATTATCTGATTGCCGCCAAAATCTTTTGGAGTGTGTTGTGGCCAATCTGACTGTTCAGCTGAACCAGTTAGCCATGACGGAGTTTGAGAGAAATAACCGTCATATCCGGCAAAGAGGGCAATCTGCGCTTCGTCCATCTTGTATATCCCAGTCTGCATGTTCACCAATCTCTTGTTCCAAGCAATGTCAGCTTCCGAAGTTGGATTGTCGATTTTCGCCATTTCAAGCTGTAACCAATGTTCTGCCAGTGTAAATACAAGCGCCCGAGCTTCGTTCGCAAGCGGCGAGCCGGCGGTGTAGCTAGTTGAATATCTTCCTGTATTAGAAAAGTCTATTGCACTTTTCAGCGTGTCTGTCAGTGCCATTAATTCATCAATATCTACAGCATCAGCGCTGGTTGGAGTAAACGATGCCATCGACACTTGTCGCGCTTCCGCCATCTGTGTTAGTAACTTCTGAAGATTTGACTCAACCGCACCTAAGAACTGTCTGTCAGCAATACGTGAATCAGCAGACACGAGGGCAACTATTCCGGATGGTCCGTATCCAGAGTATCCACTTCCTCCTGCGAAGTTGTCACCACGTCCTCCGGCACTGCTTCCTTGGCCAATCGGGAACCTTGGTCCCTCTCTGTACTCTGCAACCATGGACGCTGGTGATTTTCCTGGCTCACTAGAGTTGGTATTGAGGTACCTGGTCATCATGAACCATCTAGGCTTACCGGATTCGTCTTTTTCAACAAGCATTTGTTCTGCTTCTGCTGTTGATACCTGAACAGGAGGGTCGTTGTATCCATTTAATTCGAGTGCCATATAGAGCTCTGCAATACTCTGGTTCATGCCACCGGCCCAGTTGACTACTCGACCATCAGGAAGCGTCGATGTCAAATAAGCGTCCTGGACTTGGTCAAGATAATCAATTTCGTCATCTGAAAGAAGGGGAACAGCCTGAGCTGTGTCAAGCAGGTTTATTTCAGAGAAGAGCTGAGGAGATTTGTGCTCTTCCATTATCGTGCGTATTGAGTCGCCGTCTCTGACGACTCCAGCTTGTGGCCTTAGTGCTTCTACTTGAAGTTTTCCTCCAACCTTGAGTTCTCCGGCGGCCCTACGTTCAGCACGTTCGCGCTGCTTATTTGCCGAATCAACGCCGCGCCTATAGGTGGCTCTCGTTCTTCTTGTAACAGCAGCACTGATTTTGTCGTCTGTAAAATACTTGTCGGCCATCCGCTCCAAAGCGTCAATTTCAAAACCTAGTTGTGCCATTCTTCTTGTGGATACTGCGCTTTGCTTATTTCCAGGCGTTCTGAATCTAGCTATAAGCTGAGTCATCTCCTGCTGTGCGCTTTGTGCTCTTTCTTGAAGCGCGTCGAAGGCAGTTATATAGTCGTTGTCATCGCCGGTAGCTATTGCTTTAATTAGGAGTAGGCCGACCTGTCTGGATGGTGGGGCATTATATCTCCAGCTATTACCAGTAAAGGCTCTCCAAGTACTTGAGTAACCAGTTCCTGGATGTTGCCATTTGTTCCAGCCTTCAAATGGGCTTGCAGAAATAGGGAAATCCAACATTATTTCAGGAAGAATGTCAGCAACAGTAATTTCTTCAACTTTAAGATTAATTAGTTTTGAGGTAGCCGAATCAATATCGAAACCTAACGCGTCATACTGGTCGTCAGTAATTGGCTTATCTCCATAACCTGGTTTAAGAAATTTCTGAAGAGCAAACAGTAAATCCCTAAGCTCCGACGCGGCAGGCGTATCTACGATAGGCGTATCTAGTGTTACGTCTTCCTGGCCAGTAACTGCAGAAATATAATCTCTTATTGTCTGGAATCCGCCTAATGTTTCAGCATGTCCTGCAACGTCTGCCGGGAACTGCTTAACAGATTCGGTCCATGAGTCCCAAGCTTTGTCTGAAACCCCCGGAAATATTTCTCTATTCTGGCCCTTTGTTGCATCGCGCTTTGATGGGTATTTGATTAGCGGGGTTTTACTTACCTTGGGATATGTGATTCTCGGAATAGCTTCAGCGGGATTGTCTACTTCAATATTGTCTGAAAAGTCAACAAACCTATTGTCTTCTGGGTTGAGGAAAAGAGGATTAGCTCCTGGGACATCAATCTTTACTAGGCCTGAAGTATCTTGCCCCATCCATGTTGAGCCGGCAGGCTGAACTCCAGGGATAGTCAGGTCTCTGTTTTTTGGAGTTGCTGGCTTGGATGGAGGTACTGGAGTTGGCTTTTTCGGCGGAGGAGTTGGGGTTATCGGCGTACGCGGTCTTACGTTTACTGGGGTTGGAGTTGGAGGAGCTACTGGTGTAGGGGGAGGAGTGGGTGGAGTAGGGGGAGTAGGAGGAGTAGGAGGGGCTGCTGGCGGAGTTGGAGGCGCAGGCGGGGACGATGGTGGAGTAGGAGGCGCTGGCGGATTAGGAGGATTAGATGGAGGCGCTGGAGGGGTCGCTGGTGGGTTCTTCTTGCCACGTGTTCTTTTTGGCGGAGGCGTCACTCCGGCAGCAATGAGTATTCTGTCCCTCTTTGCGGGTTTAAGGTCGTCAACCTTTGAGTAATCACCGCTGTTAACTATTTCAGCAAGAACTTCAAAGTTGTGGGCATCGTTATTCCACTGACCCTGCATCCATCCGTCAATAATTCCTGAGTTTTGATTAGCTTCAGCTACTTCGTCCATGTCGAGATTGCCAGGGGTGGATTTAAACGTGCGAGGATTTTTCTTGCTTATTCTGCCCAACTTGCTGCGTCTATCTATGTACTGAAGAGTGCGCTTTTCCCACGTATCGTAAAGGGCTTCGTATGCTTCCTGTACGGCGGCCTTGACATCATCCTGTTGCTGTTGTGTGAGTGTGGACATGTCAGGCATCATTGCCTTGTCGCGATTCTTAGCAAAGAATTTTGAAGTATTGGCTCCACCAAGAACAACGTCACGACGCGCCGCACGTGCGCTCTTTTTAGGTTTTTGCTTTTTCTTTTTGTCTATTTTTTTGCCGGTAAGTACTCTGTCTGCGTATTGAGAGACAACTCGGCCGGCGCGCTCTTTGCGGCCACTGGTTGAACGAGGTTTACGCCCACGCTGTGTACGGGTAGTCCTGGAGTTTCTTATATTGTCTCCAGCGGCAGCAAGTCTTTCGCCTAGGCGTTCGGACAATGGTGGCTTCTTGGGGCTTGCGCCTCTTTGCTGACGCTTGCTTGGTTGCTGATTGTCTTTTTTGTGTTTTGCAATAGCTTTTCTAAAGTCTCGCTTGTTTGGATTTGTTATTTTCCCGGTTTCAACATCAATAACATATTGAAGTTGGTCGTCAGGAATAGCAACCCAGTCGCCATCAGGATTGTCTTTAACAATAGTTTCTAAATCATCCAACCACTCTTGGTCAGTCTTGTTTGGGTCACGAACGAGCCACCCGCTGTTGGGGGTAGATGTATTAAATATTTGATTAGCATCTTCTAGGGAAAGTTTTGAATTTCGCTTATTGATGTCTGTCCAAAAATCATCTATAGGATTAGATTTTGGTTTTGGGGTTTTTGTGGCCGTAGCTACGTTCTGCGTAGCGCCGCCAGTACGTCTATTTGTCCTACGCTGGATTCTGTTGGCCGAACGAGAACGTACTCCTCCTGCGGCGTTCTCTAAAGCGGTAGCAAACCTCTCGGCTACTCTTTCGCGCGCGGGTGGGCGAGCTGCGTTTTGTGCTCTTCTGTCAAGTCTTCTATTAGAGCGTTCGCCGGCGTTGGTTAGACGACTGTCTCCAAACTGTTCCAACGTCTCACCAATTTTACGAATCTTGCCAAGGTCATTTCCAGCAAACGCGGTAAAAGCTCTGCCGAGTCTTCTTGAGACACCCCATGTGCATCCACGGCCAAAGCGGTTGGAAAACTGACCACCATACGGGCTGTCGGGTGGACATCTCCAAGCACCGACTCCGCCTCGAGCGCTTGAGTCAAAAATAGCTCTAGCACCTTTTGCTTCTAGCCGCATGCTCGCAACTTGCATATCTAATGCAAACGCTTTTGCTTTATAGGTTATTGCGTGTCTTTTAAATTGAACGTCAATGTAATGTATTGGAGCGTCAGATATGGACAGTCTCCAATCATCATCTTCTTCTGCCGACTCTGGTTGAAAATCCTCAAACGAAGGTTCGCGCTCAGACTTTATCTCCAGCTTCACGGGGGTTTTGTCCACAGCTATTAGTTCCGATATTTGCTTTAATGATTCTGGGTCAACAATGTCGGCCAAGGAAGCAGCATCGCCATCAGCAAAATTCTTCAGCTGAGAAACGTAAAGCATTATGTCGATATTTTTTTTAATATCGTTGATGCCGTATTTGTTTACATTTGACTGTTTTGCCCAAGCTCTTGCGGTTGGATTAACTCCGAAAGCGGTTGTTTTTTTCCCATTCTCTACAATGACAGCAAATACTGAGTCATCATTAACATCTTTTATGTATGCAATTTTGCTCATGTTTTCTGACCCAATCCTAATATTTCTAGGAAAACCTTGCGAGTGCTTGAAAGGCTAGTAACCCTGGCTTCAATAAGAGACTGAACAAGCTTTAGGTGTGATTTTTCAGCTTCTGTGAACTCGCCATCTAAAGATAAACGCGATGCCATTTCACTAATATCATACTCTCTCAAGCGCACTAACATGGAATCAAGAAGCTTGATTGCCAGTTTACGCTGTGCTTCTGAACGCTTTAAGAAGTTTGACCTCATTGCCTGAATGTACTCATCTGAGTAAAAATCGTTTAGCTGTAGACGTTTTCTTAACTGTGCCGCAGTGACACCCAGTCCAGCAAGGGAAGAGTTTCTATTTATGGAAGCAATTGTTCTTTTTCCACCTTGAGCATCAATGGAAACAATTGTAGATAAATCACGATTACGCGTATCTGACACAAAATCGCTAACAGCAATTCTCAACATGTCTTCGTAGTTGTTGTTGTCGGAACTCAGTTCCCTATCTATCTTGGCTCTCTTTAAGACGTCAACTGACTCCTGGAGAAGATATGGCCTACGAGTACCGGTTCCATTAAAAACAACATCTGGTGTCGCAAGTCCAAGATATGACTGAACGTCAGCAGATACGGCGGCTCCAATGTGCTCAAAGTTAGTAGATGCTGGAACCTCCAAATAACTCTGTCCATCCGCTCTATCAAAAACGTTGATGCCGTTCTTCATGGTGCGCTGTTTGTACATCTTGCTTCGTTTCATGGCTTCAGCAACTATTGATGGACTAATTTTTGACACGTCGCCATTGCTGTTTAGGTGCTTAATTGCATTCTGAAGGTTTGTAATTTTTTGGTCTAGTGTTCTTGCGTTTGTTGTTTGTGAATCAAGCTCTGCCCTGTCTTGAAGCTTGCCTTTTCTCGAGCGAAGGAATGACTCGTAATACCAGCGTCTTACTTGCTTTACGTTTGACGTTCCGGGAATTACGGCGTCGACAATGTCGTTTGGGTTTTCTACCTTAAATGATTCCCTATAAGCAATGCCACTACCCATTTCGGCAGCAAGGGCCTTCAGTCGAGCTGCTGGGTCCGAGTCAGTTTTAATTGACTCGAGCGTTTTTATCGTTCTGCCGAGTTTTCTTCTTTCACCAACGGTTAGTGTTCGTGATTTTTCAATAGATATTATTGAGCCGCCTGGAATAACGTAGCTAAGTTTTTTTATTCCGGTGTTTGACAGTAGGCCTATTTCGTCATTTGTACCAATCAGTGATGCATTATCTACATAAGATACGTAGTTAGCCCCCTCCATGTCTCTGTTGTCTGGAACTGTCCTCAGTACCGCAGCGCTAACAACTGGCTGAAGAGTGAAGCCGTCACGGCGCACCATTCTTGTAGACGGGTTTGCAAAAGACACCATCTCTGAGACTATTTTTTCTGATGATGATGCGTAGGCTTTTACGTTATCCACACCAACTCTTGGTATTTGTGCGGCGCGACTTGTGGTCACTTCACCCGGTGGGTCGCCAAAAGTTACAGACTGCGACGAAACTGTTTGGCTCGGTACTGCTCTCTGTGTCGCCTGTATTAATTGACCTATTGCCGCTCCCAGTTTTCCTGCAATAGCAAACAATTGTCGACCACAAGTAGAAAGCCTACTGTCCGTAAATCGACCACCATACTGGTAACCCTCTGGACATCTGTAGCCTCGCGAATTACCCCCAGGCACTGCGGCACTTACTCCTCTAGGTAACCCGTTAGGAGACGCTGCCGAGTAAATGCGAGAACGAATAGGGCTACGAAACGCAGAAGCGTTACCTGGAATAAGGGTTGAACCAAGTCCCTGTACTCCTTGCAGGAATCTACTGTCCGAGCCGGCGATTCCAGCCTTGTAGTCGATTCTGTTTCTCCCGCCTTGGCGCTGTGCTCTGGCTTTAAATTCAACCAGTACTGATTTATTTATGCCTTCGAGAGGGCCGTAAAATACTGGGGGACGCGAAATAGCAAGGCTTGCGGACTTGTACCGAATTGCTCGGTAAGCCTTTCTTCCTTCATTCACATCCATTTTTTAATTAGCACTTTCCGCAGGTGCAGCCCGGCGCAGAAACTCGCTCGTGCGGCATATCTTCTTCTTCGTCATCGTCTCCGATGTGAACCCAGTTTGATGGTTCGTTAATGTAATTAACCCAGTCTGGTTCCATTTCAATGAAATCGCTTAGCACTTTATAAGCATGCTCCATATCTTCGTTTGTTATAACTGGACTAAACGGCTCTTCTCCACCTTCAATACCAGAGTACTTTAGGCTTTTGCCTCCAGCACGAGAAGTTAGTTTTCTCATTCTGTCGTCAAACTCGTTATCGTTCCAGAGCGAACCTCGTACTGCTTTCTTTAGCTTCGTGCGGCAGTTTTTCATTCCCGGGTGATGACACCCTTCGTTTGGCCACAGGCCTGTAGTTTCATGATGCAACCATGCACATATGTTGTTTAACGGGTAAAGCTCTGGGTGGTCAGCGAGGATAACTCGGCATCTTCTAAAGCCCCCTGGCTTCTTCATGATTGGACGCCAGTATCGAAGCAGTCTTTCCAGGTTTCCACGACGTGGACCACGTCCCTTAAGTACGTCTCCTGTAAATCTTTCTTGCGGGATGCCGACCTCTGGTACCGGAGCTTTGACTGAAATCCGAGCACCTCTTGGGATTATTGATTCATATGTCATTTTTTTTCCTTTTTATCAGTAGTTTGCATTTTTATTGCATCTTCAATACTGATGTTTAGACCAGCTATTTTTCGAATATCAGATATGTATTTATCTATATTGCCAAAAACATTAGAGCTAGCTAGCGCCTCGTCTATCGATTCCGGGCTGTTGTCAAAATTGTCACCTACAACAACGGAGCCGTCTTCTTCAACCCTGGACACGGCACCAAGTATTTTCTTTCCTGCTTTTACTGGTTTTGTTTTTCCTCCGGAAGAAAGCGAGAAAAGTTTCCTAGATTCAGGCTTTTGTGAAGTTGTCTGTTTTGAGTTCTTTGTCATTTTACTTTAAGCGCTTCCAACGATACGTCTGGCAAAATAGACTTCCAGCTATCTCCACCATACACCCAGTCAAGTATGTTAATTATAGCCCCTCGGACCTGTGAAGACATAGGTGTTCGAGCCGCTCCGGCACCAAGAATTAGCGACGTAATAAGCTCTGCATTGATTTCGGCAGAAATAATGCTCTGCTTGCTGGGTGTAGTAAGTCCATTTCGGTATCTAAAATGAGTCAGGGACCCATACCGAGATATTGCCCTCATCCAGTCTATTAGCTCCCATTTTGCTTCATCATCAATACCAGGGGCCCAGTGTTCAGCACTGAGGGCTGCTACGTATGCTTGGCCGAGAGTGTCAACAAGGTCATCCACTTGTGCGGGGTCAATTCCTTGTATTTGATTAGTCAGGGAGAATGATTCGTTGCCGTTTGTGTCCCTCTCTATGTTTGCGTCATCCAGCAAGTCTTTTAGACCTGCCAAGCTGAACCCAGCATTCTCTGATGCTGAATGAAAATCTTTAGCTTGTATAAATGAAATTATTGTAGATTCCATATATTCAGGAGTGGCTTTTAGTTCCTTGACCGGATTCCCGTCACCATCTATTAGTGCAACCATGTTTCCGGCAGGGTCTACGGTTAGGTCGACATCGGTTCCATATCCAGGATGACCTGGAGGAAAGACGTCAGACAGGTAGTTAAGTCCTCTGTCGTAAACAGAGCGATGAAGTGTTCCCATTATGCTTTGTTCGGGAGTTCCATTATTTATGTTTTCTTCCAAGTCATCAGTAAGGGTAGTTAGCTGGCTAATAGTATTGTCCAGATTGTCTATCATGGACTGCATTGATTGAGCAATTAGCATGGCTTGAAGTTGTTCACCCAAGTCCAGTAGCGGGTCATTTAATAAACTACTAGCCTCATCACGTCTGGCCTCTATTTCTGCCTTCATTTTATTTACTTCATCGATTGACAGTCTTCCATTTTTCAAAAACTCTTCAGGACCGTTAGCCTCGTATTCCATCGATGCACCAATAGCCCTCATCGCATTGGACGAAGTTACATCATCTATTGCGTCCCTCATTACAAAAGTTTTTAGGACTTCGTCTCTAGTTCCGGCTTGTTTAAATATGTGGTCAATACGTGCTCGTTCAGTCTGAAGGCTTGGGTCCTCTTGCATCGCTGCTTTATGTATCTTGTCATTTATCTGCGGCATGTCCAAAGCGTGAATCGACTCGTGTATCGATGTTCCAACAAAAAATGAAACCAAAGCTGCCTGCTCGTAGCTGTCTCTTTCCTGGCCTGGGCTCAATGTCTGGGCATGCAAGAGAAGCGCCTTGGCTACCTGGTTACCAACTCCGTCGATGCTGTTCATGTCCTCACCAATTATGGCTCCGGCAACATTTTCGTTAAATGGAATATTAATACGAATACCATACTCAGGAAAGTCCGGCCCTCCGTTTTGGCCAATACGCGGCATTATTGCAGTTGAGCCGTTTATGCTAAAACTACCGTCGCTTATCTCGTGAGAAAGAATTAGCCTCCGAGATTTTAAATGAGGGGAATTGTTTAATGTGTAGAGAATCCCGGCAATAGCTGCCTGTTCAGATTTTGTTAGCCTGTCTCCAAGCTCGGACTTGCCGTCGGGACCATGGTTTTCTCCCATGTGATTTATCCGTACTTTTTTAAAAACTGTTTTTAGAGCTTTTGCAGCATCTCCAACGGTTTTTATTTTTCCGTGACGTGTTTCAATTTCTCTAATAATTTTATTGACCGACTCAAGAGCAGCAGTATGGTCAAAACCGTCAAATTTTTTAACTTCTTTGTCTTCTGAAAGACCGTATTTTACAGGGCTAGATACTGAGGTTTTTATTTTTCCAGTCAGTCTTGACACCTCTCTGCGTGGTGCCGGTCTTTCAAATCCTGTAGCTCCATCGATTTCGGTATCAGTTTCTGGATTTTTGTCTGCAGAAGTTTTCTGCTTCGGTCTTTTAACTGGAGAGTATTTAGACGTGAGGGGGTCAAAGGTGTCAGTCTGTCGAAGGGTTATTACTGTTTGTTCTCCTTCTACGTCGTCTATTTCTATTAATTCAAATCTTCCAGCAGTAACAACCTCAAAGTAGTTGTCAAATGTTTCGGTTGGATTTTGTATATATTCAGCATTGGTTGGAGTCGAATGAGCCCCAGGTAAAACTTTAAGTATTACCCCTTGTCCGTTTTCAGTAAACTCGCCCATTTCGTAAGCCCAGTCTTCTGAAGCAGTAAATGCCGATAACGGGAGTTCGAATGTATCGCCCTTTTTGAGATTAAGTATTGAGGCATCGTCTGGAACGCCCGTTAGTCCTCTGAATATTTCGTAAGGCTTAGAGTTTTCAGGCAAATTCAATGTACGGAGAGCGGCTATAGCGTATTCTATTTCTTGACGTACTCTTTTTTGTTTTGCAGCATCAACCCCTTTCATTGACCCAGACACAAGCTCGTCATGTATGGACTTCAGTCCTTCATCAAGCGTCTCTGAACCGTACCCTTCGGACATCGGAACATCTTGCCCCATAAGCATTGCCGACACGTAACGCATTGCAAAGTTCCCATGGAATGTGGCCCATTCATTAAAAGCTTCAGACTTCCAAAGTTCGTTAGGGTCTATAGATGTATCTATTTCAAAAGAGTCTTCACCCCATTGCAGAAGCGCTTTTTCACTATTTTCCACTGGTGAAAGAACTGCAGAAACACGGTTCTCAACTTTTGGTGCATTTGGTTCATTACTCCATGGCGGAAGAGAGCTTGTGTTAACCCACCCCATGGACCCAGACAGTTTTGAAATACGTGGATTAGAAATGCTCCCCGTTATTTTTTTTGTCAGTTTATTAGATGCTGTTCCAGCTTGGCGAGAATTGCGCTTTTCTAGCTTAACTCTTTTTCTCTCTTTACGAACCGCGTCAATAGTTTTAAGAGGCCCGGCTCCTCCACCCAGCACATAAGCGTCAGTAAGTGCCGTAAAGTCAATCCAATCATTTAAGTTTGCGGTTGACAGTAGGTCTAGCCAGTCTTGTTCTCTGGAAGACATTCCTCCGGCAGGTGTTCTAGATGAATTAAATATTTCTGGCTTTGTTAATAGTGATTGTATAAATCTGTTATTTGTTCTTTGATTTTGGGGAATTGCTGCAAGTATTTTTTTAATTTCATCTGGTGAATAGGCTGAAAAAATAGACTGAACGGTGTTTTTTCTTCGATTATCCCTAAGTCTATTTCCTCTTGCTACGATGTTGTCAAAAGTTTGGTCTGCGTAGTCTTCTGCAACCTGGTCGGTTATATCATCAATATTTCTATCGGGAATACCGTTTCTATCTGGGTCTCTAAATGTTCTTGCTGCTCTAGCAATTCTTCGTCGCACTCCTGGTTTATCTATTACGCTGGCGTTGTTTTCAGGCTTTGTTATGTCTATCCCGAATACGCCCATCATTAATTCATCAAGGTCTGGGTGTGGACGTTCTCCGTTTGGTATACGCTGACTATTTAGTTCGTCAATAGCTTGTTGTACCATCTCTGGAAATTCTCTTGCCGTTACATAGAATTCCGCTCTTGCTTCGTTGTCTAAAAAATCACCATTACGGTCTTTTGCATGTGCGTATTTTGAACCTGCAAGATGTCTTAGTAAGTCGCCTATTTCTTTGGAATATATTCCACTATCTGTAATCATCTTGTCAGTAATGTCACTATAAAACTTATCCCATATTGATTCTTTTTGTGCGTCTGTAGTTGCAGTGCTTAAATCAGTTTTGAGCTCGCCATACTTTTCATAAAGCCAATGCTGCTCAGGAGTTATTAGGCCAGCATTGAGCGCTCCATCAATATCTCCATTAGAAATATCTTCTATTCTTTGTATAGCGTCGTTGTAGTCCGTGTCGTTGATATCTATGCCAAAACGTTTAAACATTTCATTGAAGTCGGTCAGGTGTCCAAATTCGTGCACCCCAACCCATGAGCCAAAATCTCTAGGACTTAAAGGCTCTTCGGCGTTACTGCTTGCGCCAATACCTAAATATTCTGGAGTCTCTGATATTTCGTAATATAGTTCTGTAAATTTTCTAGGATGATACCTAAACGTGACAAACGGGGTTCCTAAATCTTTTACCTCATTGGGGGATGCCTCAACTACAAAGCCTTCGTTGGTAGCTGCAAGAGTTTCATCAAACTGCCAAAAAATTTCAGAATTCTCTGCGACCTCTCTGTTTGTTAAGGCCTCGTACAGCATAGAAGTAACGAACGCTTCCCGTAGGTCTATATAGTCTGCCAGCTCTTTGCCAAATAGTCCATTTGTATCGTTTAGAAAAGTATCTAAACTTTGTTCGTCCATTTTTGGATACGCACGCATCATTGCTTTTTTGGCGTTAATTGCAAATCTTACGTTTCCAAATGTCTGAGCGACAATTTTTTCTTTTCTTTTTTGGTTACGCTTAAAAGTTAAAAATCTTTTGGCTCCTTCATTTCCGCCAAATAGCATTACGCCGTTGTCGTCAATTCTTTCGCCAACATTTAGTCCAACTGCTCCAGATAAGTTTCTTTTACCCGAGTTTTTGGCAGCAGACCGTACTGCGTCAGCGGCATCTCCAGCAAGTGTTGCGGCAGATGGGACCATACAGTTAGACATTTGAAGGTCCGTAAACTGGTTAGCCGCCGGTGTTCCGGCAGGGCAACGAAGTTTACCCATGTCATCGACAGGAATACCTCTCCCTCTGGCAACCATGGCTATCAGCGATGTTGCTCCAGGCATGTTGTTGATGGTTCTTCCAAGCACAGATTTGGAAGCCATTAGGCCTATTTCGTTAAGGCTTCTTTTTCTTTGCGGTTTTTCATCGTCTAGAAATTTGGAGTTAGCAGAGGGTTCAAGGCTCAAGGAATCTAGTTTTATGACTTTTCCTGGAGGGAGAAGCGGAATCCTGTCTCCTTCTTTCCAGTTTCTTACCCAGTGCTGGAACTTTGTCTTTGCTGGTTTTTGAGGTTTTTTTTCGTCTTTAATATCAGACGTGTTTTTTTCAGCTTTATAGCGTGAACCAGCACCAAAACCATTTAAATTAAATTCGTCAGAAGAAACGTTGTTAAGTAGTCGTTGTTCAATGTCGCTTAACTTTTTACGCGGTTCAGCCATTGCTACTCCATATATTAACAACTACATCATTCAATTGTATTTGCCCGGAGCGCACCGGGAAAGTATAACTAGGCTGTTTCAGTGTCCGACGAGACTGGTGCCTCTTCAACGACTGGTGCCTCTTCAACGACTGGAGCTGTAGCTTCTGTTGCTTCACTGGTTTCAGCTTCTGCATCTTTTGCCTTCTTAGCTTTTGCCTTTGATTCTTTTTGTGGTTCTGCAGATTCGCTCAAAAGAGAGCCGATGCCGGATGGCGCTGCTTTGTCTTCCTTGTTTTCAATAGCAATATCTGCTTTGTTTGTCTGCTGAAAAACGCCTGTTGGGGCTGCATTCTTGTGCTGCATTATTTTTCTCCCTCTATGCCTTGCTCTGCTGTGAGCATTTCAAATTCAAGCAAATCATTAAGGAAAGATTCTTCTTCAGACTTTCCTTCCATCTTCGCTTTGTTCTTGTCTTCTGCTGGAACCCAATTGGTAGGGATTAATTCCTCGAGGCCAAGGTCTAGTGCGCGCTTCATGATGTGCGCCTTAGCTGCTTCTTTGTCTTTTGCTCGGCCATATGCTTGAACAGCATTGCGAAGGTCTGATTCATCCTTGATTGGGTACGAACCATCTGACATCGCGCTTCCGCTCTTTGCCATCTGGTCACGTGACTCTTCGTTATAAGCACGCTTGAGTGCAATCTCTGCTGCTTCGGCCTCGATGGACTCTGCTTCGTCAAGTGTGTACTCGTCGTAACCAAGAAGCTCACCGTCAAGGGAAACGAACACGTCGTACGACTTGCCGTCAAGACCCTCAATCTCTACCGCGTATGCATCAAAGCCTTCAAATACGTCTGGTTCTACAGCAACAACGTCACCGAATACGCTCTTTGTTGCAATCTCTGCAGCTTCTGAGAAGCTAATAAGGCTTTGGTTCTGCAGCCCGGACTTAACGTTCAAGACGTCCGCATTAAGCATGTGCCATCCCATTACCTCGGCTGTTTCACCATCAAAGAATATTTCAATTGGCTTGCCGTCTTTACGTTCAACATCAACAATGAAAAGGTCTGCATCGTCCGAGTAGCCGGAGTCAAGAACCTTGCCGCTGAACATGTCTTCAGCAATGCCTTCAATCTCTAAAATTCCAGGCATTTTTCCTTCGGGCATACATCCGCCTGGGCAGCTGTCGCAAACAGATTCACCCATTGGGTATACCTTGCGCTCAAACTGACACATAAATACTTCGTCAGTCTCCATGTCTGCGGACTTGAATCCCATCGAGTTCAGGCGACGCATACGCATTTTCTTGCGCATATTTTGCATTGCTTGCGTTTCTTCTTCTGCTGGGTCCATTGACATCTTGGCTTCTTCTTCATCCATCGGCATGTCAGCTTCTTCTTCGTCCATGGCCATTGGCTTCTTCTTTTTGATGGGGAACATTTGCTCTTCTTCCTCATCGTCCATCATTGGAGCGGCGGCTTTGCGACTATTCTTCATAGGCATTTCTTCTTCGCCCATTTCATCTTCCTCGTCTGCCGCGTCTTCAAGGTCCATGTCTCCCATGTCCCCTTTAGCCATAACAGCCATTGCGCCGCACTTACCGCAGGCCTTGTCGCCAGCTTTAAATCCGCACTCAGACGCGTCAACGCCTTTAGCGCAGCTAGCTAAGCTTCCATCTGCGTTTAGTTTTACGATAGCTTTTTCCTGCATTATGGCTCCTTGTGTTGGATTGTCTTCATAAGACAACCTTTTTGATTTGTGCACCCTGCACACGGTTCGTAGCGCTTTTCGCCCGTGACTATGCACTGATACTTATGTTGAATATTCGCTAATTGCCTTGAAGTAGCATAACCCATTGGAGAGCGTCCCTGGGTGTACTTCTCGTCACGAATACCGCCATTAACTGGCTTTGAGGATGGCCGGCCAGAAGGCTGACCGGCCTTAATCATTTTAAATAGTTATTCATTCCTTTTACGGCTAGCTGAATAGCTTCGATTGTGTCCTCGGCAAGGTAGTCAGCATCAGTGATGGTGATTTTTCCTCCCGAAACAGTTGCATCAATGCCGTGGTAGTCAAGGACTGGGTCAATGATTGATTTAACCTCTCTAATCATTGATGGTGATGCTTTTAGCATTATTTGACTTGGCTCTTGTGAGCCGTCCGTGCCGACGGTTGATGGCATTAAGGAAAGAGTTACTTCGTTCCCCACAGGCTTAGTCATGACAACCTGGCCAGACTTGACCTCTATGTCCAGGGATTGGTTTATTGATATAAAAGCTTCCATTTAATTACCCTTAATACTCTTCGTCTTTTTGTAAATTCTTTATATGAAGATTTAGGTTCTCTTTTAGCTGACGATAAGTCTGCTCGGTCTGATTAGCCACATCCCATAAATTCTGCAGGCGTGCAGCTTCTTTTGTAGCTTCTCTTTTATTCATGTCTTCCCAGCGCATCAGATGTTTAATAACGCCCTCTTCATCTTGCCAGCTGAGTCTTTCGGCAAGAGCATCGTTCCAGTCGTTATTTATCCCTCTAACCATTTCTTTCCATCTGGTTTTCAGGTCGTAAAGAGCATCTTCTGCTTCTTCTAGCGACAGGTCGTCAAACTTGGTGTCTGTAACTTTGTCATGCATATCCCAGGCTTCGTCGCCGTCTTTAGCATTAAGTACCTCATCTAGGGCTGAGCCAGGATTTCTCGCATCGACGTCTGGATTTTTCTTTTTTGCCCCCATGGCCCCTGAAATTCCGCCCCTGCTATCAGTGTCTCCACCCATGCGGTTGTCGTCCATTTCTGCGTTTTGGTAGTCACGTCGTAATTTAGCTAACTGACCTTGCAGACCTCGTATTTTGTCTTCCGGTAGATTGAAGTCTCGGGCTTGGGAGGATGCGTCTTCTGGGTTTCCAACCCTTTCGGTTATGGTAAGGCTATCAAATAGCTCCCGAGGAAGACCGGTACGTTCAACCATTCGTTCAATGGCGGCCTTTTCCCAGTTCTGAAGTTTAGGTGGGCGTTTTCCTGGCTCGTCCCCGCTCATGGCTCCTGAGAGACCAGCTCTTCTTCTGGCGTTTCTGGCAATTGTGAGTTCGTATTCCATTGGGGTCATCCCGGCAATCATCGTTCCGCCGCCGCCGCCATCTATTGGAGCAACACGCGGTGTATCAGCCATGTCTCTTTGGAATTTTTTTCTTTGTGCTGGTGTCATGTTTTTAAGAATGTCATCCATACTCTGTGGCTTGTCTGAGCTCATGGCTCCTGAGAGACCAGCCCTCTGTGGGACTCGTGGCTGTGACGGAACAGAAGGACGGGCTGGGGTTGGCGTAGAGGGAACGGATGGCTTGATTGGTACATCTTCTCTACGAGGAACCTGGATTGGTTTAACCTTGGGCATCATTTGAGGCGCTTTAGGAGCATCAGGGCGCTGAAAGGTTGTTCCCTCTTGAATAACCCTGTCTCCGTCAGCATCTATTGCGTTGGGGTCGAACCTATCCATTCTATTGGCTCCCATTTGGCCAATGCGGCGAAGTTTTCCACCTACACCCTTTGCACTGAAACCTTCAGACATGTTTTGAGCAATATTCATTACTGCTTCGTAACCCTCTTCAGACAATGAATCGATAAACGGTACGGCGACTCCATCTTCAAGCTCTTTAAGCTCGATGCCGTGGTAGTCACATACGGTCTTTACTAATTCCATAGCTGCGGACTTTTCATCACCAAGTGCACGAACAAACAGGTGGGCTCCTGGGGTCTGTTCTTTAAACATACTCCAGTCAATACTCGGCATTGAGGTTCCACATGTTCCGCCGCAGCCGCAGCCGCCGTGAGGTTTCTTTTCTACGTCTTCCATCATTTCACGATGTCCGTGTGCATACTCGCGTTCATCTTCGTCATCCTCCATGTCTGGGAAAGCGTGGCCTGGCATAATTCCGGCAGGCGTATTTACTGGTAAATAAACAGTTTCAGCACGAACCTGGTGCGGTTCACCAAACATAAATTCATCACCGTCAAAGTAGTAGGTGACCCTCATGGTTGTTGACTGTCCACCGTTACTTATGTCAAATATGACCATGTCTCTGTCGGCTGTTCTGATTTTCACAGGAGAGCTAAATCTTTCAGAAAGAGCTTTGGCAAGGTCTGCCATTCGCCCAACCGAGGTATTGGACATCGACTCCGGCGACTCGTATATAGCACTTTTTTCAGAGACTTGAGAGTTTTCATCCGTAATTGGGCCACCAACTACCCAAGCATCACACGTGCGAGAAGATGCGCACTTAAAGTCAAACGCTTCGCAGTACCCAAGCTCGGCGGCGTTAATTACATCCCAAGCACTGTCACCAAGCTCACCGCCGGCTGCAAGGCCTTTTTGAATGCAGCTTTCCATGTCCGATGTCTTAATGAATACTGCGCAATTTCCGCATTTTTGTTTCTTTGCTTCAGTCGTATCGACATCCCAGCGAGATGCTTTTTTATTCCAAAATTTTTCATTTGCTTCTTTTGGATTAAGTGGGCCATATCCAGCCGTCTCAATAGCTTTTTGTCTATTTTTAATATTTACGGAAACATCAGTTGTTGCTACTGGACACTTGTTTCCACCTTCAGCAGGGTCGGCTTTTGTTTTGTTTTTGCCATATCTGTCAAGCATTCTGCGACCTTTGGCAGCTAACTCTGCTGCGTCTTGGCGGTTTTTGGGTGCTGGCTCACCCCACGCTACGGCTGCAAGTGCAAGACGTGTTGGTTCCCCGTCTTCGTCGACCAGCGGGCCTGATGGATTTGTATAGAACCGAGTAAGGAAAGAACCCTTACGGCGCATCTTTTCAGGAGTGTCAGCAGGTCCTTTTACTCCGGGCTTCAGGTTTGCGCCTTCAGTTTCCTTAAAGTACTTGCGTCCTGCTGGAGTTAGTCCGCCTTTGGGGTCCTTTAGTTGTTGGTCCGCCTTTATGGATATGGTTCCAGTCAGTTGGTTTGCGCCATGAAGAACTGGAGAAACTTCATAAAGTTCCACTTCTTTAAGCATATTGGCTTGCTGAGATGGGTCGAATACTGCATCAAGGGTTTTGTAACCAATAGACCATTCTTGTTCTTCGCCAAAGAACACAACGCTATTAAAGGCTTCCTTGCCTCTTTCGGACTTTAAGTTGAACTGAACACGTGCATATAGGCCGCCGATTCCAGCACGCTTCATCTTCATCGGAAGGCGCGGGTCGTTTGGCCCAACTTCATAAATGTCGATAACCTTGCCGATTGGCTCGTTCCAGTTATGGCCCCATACGACACGAGGCTTACGGCGCTTAAGACTGCCTACAAACGCTCCAGGCAGACACACATCGCCTACTGAGTCTTTGTTACCAATACCGGCCACGAAGCATTCAACAATGCCTAGAGCCTCATCAACATTAAACTGACCTGGTATGGCTTTATATTCTGTAGCTTTTTCTTCAGTCGTTTGCATGTCTGTAAAAGATGACGGCATGATATGGCCCTTTCGACAGAACCCATAATAAACAATTAAATCACTTGCTAGCGGAACACTTTAAGTAAAGTGCGTTACTTTACTTAAAGTGGGTCGAAACGCAATCTGCAACGGCAGTTTATTGTCAAATGAGGTGGCGCAGATGGGTCTCCAGGGAAGCGCATCTTCGTGCCCTCCACATCAAAGGAATCTCCTACGTCAACCGTCTTTCCCTGCATTAGAAGGTGTTCGGGTCTAACTTTTGCATCTTTACGAGTTACCCATGTCTTTGTCGGGGAACCAAGAAGCCTGCTTGCGAAGTACGTACCGGCATTGTATGCAGATTGTGCTTCGTGTTCGGCAATCATTCGTCGGCGCTTGGAGAGCAGGTTGAGGAATATTGCAGCTAGTGCCGCTTTTAACATTCCAGACCTGTCTTCATCAGATTGCAAAGATTGCGCTATGAGTATGGCCGCAAGAATTTCTTCTTTTGTCGTATTATTAACCTGCTGCGCCCTGGCTATCTGCTCATCCATGTAGGTGTTGAGCTCTTCTTCATCAATCTCGACGGGCATCCCAGTCTTCTGAGAAGCAAGCCGTGCCGAGTCCTCAATGATTGCCTTAATTACAGGACGAAGGTCTTCAGCAAGCTGCTTATTCCAAACCTCGGTATCGAATATTGAATCTCCTTCAAGCTTCCCGGCATCAAGATTTCTTTTTGCTTTTGTGCCGTTAGCCTTCTCGGAAATAACTCTATTCTGCCTATCAAAAAGACGCTCAAGGCTTCTATCCATGATTTCTACCCATCGGTCAGAGTCCTGCTCTGCTTTTGTATCCCATTCATCAATAGCCATGTTTAAAGACTTGAAGTGAAGTTCATTAAGGTTCTCTGAAAGGCCTTGTATTGGTCCAACTTCAGTTGGGATGGTCTGAGCTGTAGCTTCTTGAGCCAATGCTGCTGTCATTCCTTCCTGAGGGGCTGCTGGAGGGGCACCAATCATCCCAGCGTCCTGTCCAAGCACTCCACCGGGCATCGGTGGCATTCCAGGCATTTGAGGGGCTCCTGGGGCTGCTTGCTGAGCTCCCATCATGTCAACCTGTTGCTGCTGGGTGGAGTCAAATGGCTTATCTGTATATCCAATCGGAGTCAAGTTAGGGTTGGCTAACATTGCGTTCATCAAGTCTGAGTCAATTTCTTTTTTGCCAGTACCTACGCGATATTCATTGGGACTAATAAGCCCGGCCTGAAGTTCGTCCATCAAATAGCGTTCACGCTCCTGCTTGTACAAAACAAGTACTGGAACTTGAGAGGTATCAAAGTCAACGTAATACTCGGGGTCCAAGTTATCCAAAGCTCTGGCCATCTGCATTAGGTGAGGCATCATTGTCTCCACCCAAAAGACTCTAATTTCTTCGCCGGCATTAGAGAACGTACGACCAGCAGCGTTACCAATAACAGACTCGGGAACACCAAAGGCTGAAAGAATTTCTTCTTTTGTAATTTGACGCATTTGAATATATGCGGCATCTCGGGGTGATGCCCCGGTATCAACAAAGTCAACGCCTTCATCTGAGGACAGCACGGTTACAGCACCGCTCTTTGACAGGTTTCCACGGAATCTGCTGCGCAGCTCATCCTTGTCGTCGTCATCAATTTCACCGCGTACAACAAGCAATCCGCCCGGACGACCGTCATTCAACAAAAAGTTTCTGTTGTATATCTTTGCCAGGTTTTCAATTTCTATTGCTATTCCTGCTGATTCCATCGGAGTCATTGACAAGTAGGGGTCCAGGGGGTGAGGTCTTCTAACCCAAATAACATCTTCAGGCTTGAGAATTATCTTGGTGCCATTACGCATGTCCACCTCAAAACCAGAAACAAACGTTTTTGGGTCAGGTATAGGAGACGTATGCTGCGGCGGTAAAAGATGCAAGGCAACTATTTCACCATTGCGGCCTCTTACTTTTTCAATAAAAGCACCGCGGCTAGACATTAGTAGCTGTGAAGATAGACGGTATCTAAAAATAAAAGAGTTTTCACCCTGGTTAGACGTCGAGTTAAGAATGTCAAGAAGGGGGTTTTTCTTGCGGAGGATTTCACCATCTGGAGAATTGTCCATACGGAGAATCATTGGAAGTCGTGCTTGGTTTCCAGCAATGGCGTCTATACACCTGCTTACCCACGTTACTTTTTGTACGCCTTCTCGGTACGCGCGCTCAATATCCCAAGAGTCTTTGTACGGACGTCCAGCTATTGATGGGTTGTACGCAACGGGTGCGCCCGGACCAATCTGGCCCGCTTTTCTCTCAAAATTGTCATTGAGGCTCTTGTTGCTAATATTCCAGGCCATGATTTAGTATTTATTCCTGTCCTAGGAGAAAACCGAACAAACCACAAGATACGCCGGCGCATATAAATCCGGCGGGTACGTACACCAAAAAACATCCAATAGTAGTAAACAGTATAAACGAAGTCATCATTAAATTGGCGGCTGACCCTCTATTAGAATTGGCTTTGAACTTTATAGTACACCAATCTACAAATCTCTTAAACGATGACTGATTATCTTCCGGCATTCGGCCTGCTCCTCGGGTTTGTCATTGCATACTAATCTATACCTATACCTTACGAAGGGCAAGCAATGACTGACTGGAATAAAGTACTCGAATATCTTGAACCAAAGATTTCAGAGTTCTCCGCTGAAAAGCCATCCATAACCCAAAAGGTATTTCTAAGAAGCAATTCCCTGGAGGCGCTATTCGGCGGCGCTGCCGGCGGTGGAAAGTCATCTGCCCTCCTAATGTCTGCCTTGCAATACGTAGACGTCCCTGGATATTCTGCAATCCTTTTCCGTCGAACATTTGCCGACTTATCGCTCCCTGGAGCACTTATGGA